>Ga0160429_1000558_pt1 | contig 30707 bp, 22 predicted proteins | sample SolpanmetagenomR_FD_108199 | JGI IMG/M metagenome (GOLD analysis project Ga0160429, IMG submission 108199) | Solar panel surface microbial communities from Lawrence Berkeley National Laboratory, California, USA - R | ecosystem: Engineered > Built environment > Solar panel > Unclassified ... | reverse complement strand
TTTAATTTTATTCGCCGCGACCGCGTAAATCTGCGCTTCGACTACGCCTTTGGTACCGACCCGGGCTTCTACTTTGCCATCGGCGAGGCTTTCTAAGTCAGTATTGCTTCAGAAATGAAGACCGCGCTCCTGTTTCGGGAGCGCGGTTTTTTTGTTTTTAGACTAATAATATTAGCTAAACATTCATTGTATTTAATTTATTGATTTACAAAGTTTTACATAAAATAAATAATGGTTTAATGATGAATTTTCAGAAAAGAAGTAAAAATTATTGCCTCAACTGTCATCCTTGCGCGAGGTGGGGCGTACACAGCTTTCACTATGGACCAACTTGCTACGCCAGCCCGCTTTCACGCCACGCGTGAGGCGATGGCCGCCCCGCCGGCCCTGCTGCCCCAGCCTCCCACCGAAGAGCAGCTACTACATCAAGTCGAGTGGGACCTCCACTGCCAGCTACCCCCTCCCAACGCGGCGCTGCAAGCCTGTGTCATCATTCCGGCCAAGGATGAGGCAAGCAACCTGCCTGCTACCTTAGCTGCCCTAGCCGCCCAAACTACCCTGAGCGGGCAGGCACTACCCAGCGGCATGATAGAAGTAATAGTGCTGGCCAATAATTGCCTCGACCACACGGCTGCTACCGTGCGAGAGGCTGCTCAGCGGCATCCTAACCTAGTCTTGCATGTAGCCGAGGTGCAGCTGCTGCACCCGCAGGCGCATGTGGGCCGTGCACGTCGCTTACTGCTCGATGCAGCAGCCTTGCGGCTCGAATCGACTATTGGGCCCACCGGCGTGCTGCTCAGTACCGATGCCGACACGCTAGTGGCCCCTACCTGGCTGGCCGCTACCCTTCGCGAAATAGAGCAAGGTGCCGAAGCCGTTGGCGGGCGTATCCTGACCCAAGCGGCCCCAACTACAGAGCGCTGCCCTGTGCGCCGCACCCAGCTCGGCGACGCTGCCTACCGCATCTTGTTGCGCCAGCTCGAAGACCTGGTTGACCCCTGCACGGCCGACCGGTGGCCTTGCCACCACCAGCACTACGGAGCTAGCTTGGCCCTTACGGTACGGGCCTACCGCCAGGTAGGTGGCCTGCCTGCCAAACCATTTTTAGAAGACGAAGCCCTGTGGCAATTGTTGTTGCAGCACGACCTGCCAGTGCGCCACAGCCCGCACGTAGTAGTGTATACCTCGGCCCGCCGTTGCGGTCGCGTCGAGGTAGGCCTGTCGTGGCAATTGCGCGAATGGGAAAACCTGAGCGCGCAGCAGCGCGAGCCGCATGTGCCTTGCCCACACGAGCTAGTGCGGGTGTGGCGGGCTCGCCGCCGCCTACGCGCGTGGTGGCAGCAAGGTGCCCGCGCTGCTACCCCCGAATTAGCCCGCTTGGCCCGCGCTGTAGAAGTGCCTGTCGGCAATTTAGTAGCCAAAGCTCACGAACTGCGCACGTTTGGCGAGTTTTGGCAGTGGATAGAAATCGCGCGCGGTGCTGTAATGCCCGTGCCTCTTAAGGGCGCGCTACGCGATTTGCGTACCTACTTGCGTGAAGGCGTTTCGGGCGCGTAAATTTTAGAAGCAAGGAGCGGGGCCTGCCTCCTCCCGTCGTTGAACACGCATCATAGCTATTGTTCAACGACGGGCGGCGGCAAGCCCCGCTCTTTACTTCTTATGCTTTCTCGAATAAATCGAGACGATATTTCTCCGCTCGGTGGCCGTGCAAATGCTTGAGTGCACCCTGCGGCCCGGTCTTTTGCAGGAAGAATTCGTGTACTTCGTCGCCGGTCTGAGGGTAGTCGGGCACTACGGGCGTCCAGTGTACCAACAGTAGCTGCGCGCCAGGGGTTAGGGCAGCCAGCATGAGGTCGGCGGCGCGGGCCAAATCGGCGGGCGACCAGTAATAGCCCACCTCCGAAAGCAAAATCAAGTCAAACTGCCCTTCAGGAAACTCGGCTGGCACCTGCAAGCGGCGCAGCGTCACCTGCGGCAGGTGGGCGCAACGCTGCCGCGCTTGCGCTAGAGCGGCCTCACTCACGTCCACGCTCAGCAACTGGCCGCACCGCAGGGCTAGTTGCGCCGTAAGCACTCCGATAGAACTACCGATTTCGAAAGCCCGCTCGTAGCTCGGCGCCGGTAAAGCGGCCAGCGTATCGGCGTATTTCTGGCCCTCGTAGGGGCTGCTAGCAAATGCCCAGGGGTCTTCATTGGCCTGGTACACGCTGTCGAAATACTTGGGGTCTAGCGTATTAGGTTGATTTGAATTCATAAGATAGGGAGTGCAAAGCAGAAAAGTGTTGCGTATGAAGATACAATGACAGCCTGCGTGGCAGTGTAGTTGCGCTACGCTTCAGCTTCAATAAAAACTTCAGTAGGCTGGTTAAAATGCGCTAGCATACTCTCCGACAGCAAAAATCCACTTGGGTCGTCGGTAATGGTGCCGGGAGCCAGCTGCGAGCGGTGTGCCGCAATAGCGCGCTGCTTTTGGGCCAGTACGCTGTCAATAGCCAACCGGAAACCATTGCCTTCGCCGGGCTGAGGCAGGTCGGCAGATGCGGCACGCTCCCAGGCCCAGACCACGTATTCGAGGCGGCGAGGGGGGGTAGGGAGCCGGGCCAAGGCCGCCACCACGAGTTGACTCGTGGCGCGGTGGTCGGGGTGTGGGTCGCGCCGCCAGGGCACCAGCACGGTATCGGCCTGCTGCTCGGCTATAAACCCAGCCAATCGGTCGGCGGCCGCTTCAAATTCAGGACCAGCACTGGGCACCTGGCTGTCGGGCAGGCCCAAGTATAGCACGTTATTTTCCGCTACATCGAGCACAGCCAGCGCGTGGCGCAACTCGGCGTAGCGCAGTTCGCGGCGGGCGGCAGGCGAAAACTCCTGCGAATGTGGATGCGACATGGTGCCATCGCTCACGAGTGCGGCAGCCACCGGCTGGCCAGCCTGGCGCAGCAGGGCCAGCAGTCCGCCACAGCCCAGAGCTTCATCGTCGGGGTGCGGAATAACGATAGTGGTGCGCCCTAGCGTGGCCGCGTAGCTGGCCGGCCGCAGGGGGTAAGAAGCAAAAGGTGAGTCAGACATGCCAAGTAATGAGTCGGTTAGCGCCCGCCCTACCCCTGCCACAGCTGGTAAGCTGGCTTATCAGAGGCTAGCGCAAAGCGGCCGATATCGGCCTGAGCTGCATCGGGGGCAGGCTGACGCAGGTAATGGGTAAGGTCGCGGTGCAAGCGCTCGAAGGGTTCGGGCTGCAGCAGGCCGCGGGCGCCTACACTACGCTCGGCCAGGCGCAGGGTTTGGAGGTAAATATCTTCGGTGGTAGTACGCAAGGCGTTGACGTAGGCAGCCAGGGCATCCAGGCGTGCCGGCGGCAGGCTTTCGGCGGGCGTGGGGGGTAGGGCGGCGTGCTCGGCCGCGCCGCGCAGCCAGCGCTGGCCGGTTTCGTGTAGCAGCAGTAGCTCGCCCAGTCGTTGGCGTTGGTAGGGGTCGTCGGTGCGGCCCAGGCGGCGCAAAAACCGGCGGGCTTCGTCAAGCACGGCGGCGGCTCCGCCCAGCTGCACGGCCGCAAAGCGAGCCGCTCCACCTCCAAACCATGGCGCGCGGTAATAGTCGTTGGGTCGGCCAATCAGATCCTCAGCCCCAATTTCTAGGCCCGTAAAATCGGCTTGGAAGCTGGCTGTGGCGCGCATGCCCAGCGGCCGCCAAAAGCTGCGGTCCAACACCGGCGGCTGCTCGTCGGCGCGCAATAATATCAGCTGCCAACCCGTGGGAGGGGGGGTAGGGGCCGGTACCGGCGGCAAGCGGGGGCCTTGGTCGCGGCGCACTGCGGGCGCGGCCGGCGCGGTCAGCATCCCCGTGAGCACTGGCCGGGTGATATAGCCCGAGCCTGAGGCGAACGTCTTGGCGCCGCGCAGGCGGTAGCGGCCGGGTGCGGCGGCCAGTGGATCTAGGTGCACGCCATCGGCGGGGTTCTCGGTGTTCCAAACGCCAAATACGTGGCCGGCGCGGGCATCGGCTGCGGCATGCGCCACCTGTGCGGCACTACCGAAGCAACGAATTAATAGCAAGGCATTTACGTGGCCTTCCCAAAGTCGGCCCACGGCCAGGTTGCCACGCCCAATGTGATATAGCGCCTGCAACAGCGGCAGCGCGGCGGCCGGCTCGCCCAGGCCTACACCACCCAAGCTGGGGGGCAGCACGGCCGTGAGCAGCCCTGCCTCGCGTAGCCAAGTCATTTCTTGGGCCGGAAAACCGCCGATGGTATCGGTGGCCGCCGCCTGGGCCAGCAGGCGCGGGGCCAGCTGCGCGGCAGCGGCCACCAAGTTGGCTGGCGTGGTGGGGGTAGGGGCAGGGGCTTCGGGCAGCGGCGTGGCGGGCAGGGCGGCGGGCGTAAATTCAATCATTAAAGAGGGGCGCGTGCGTGAGCAAACGGTTAAGCGCTACCATAACTCCAAACCGGGCGAAGGAGTTGCCGGCCGGCTGGGCGCGGCTGGTTTTAGGTTTTTCTGAGCAGGGCGTCCGATAGGCCCGATTAGCAGGCCTACCTTTGCAGCGCCAAGCCCTTACCGCGGTTGGCCGGGTAGGGGGGAGGCAGTTTTTGCGCTCCGCACAGCATTTTACCCCCCAAACTTTCCCTGCCAATGTCCGCCGCTCGCCCCATTCGCGCTGCCCTGCTTTCCGTGTACCACAAAGACCGCCTGGCCCCGTTGGTAGCCACGCTGCGCCGCCTGGGCGTCACGCTCTACTCTACGGGCGGTACCCAAAAATTTCTCGAAGAGCAAGGTGCTGAAGTAGTTACCGTAGAAGACCTCACCGGCTTCCCGGAAGTATTCGGGGGCCGCGTGAAGACGCTGCACCCCAAAGTATTCGGCGGCATCTTGCACCGCCGCCACGAGGAGAGCGACCTGGCCCAGGCCCAGCAGCACGGCATTCCGCCCATCGACCTGGTGGTGGTCGATTTGTATCCGTTTGAGGAAACCGTAGCCAGTGGCGCCCCTGAGCAGGATGTGATTGAGAAAATCGACATCGGCGGCATTGCGCTGCTGCGCGCCGCCGCCAAAAACTACCGCGACGTGCTCGTGGTCAGCTCGCGCGAGCAGTACGAGGCCGTGACGCAGCTGCTAGAAGCTACCAACGGCAGCCCCAGCCTCGACGACCGCCGCCACTACGCCGCTGCCGCCTTCCAGGCTACCAGCCACTACGATACCGAGATTTTCAAGTACGTGAGCCAAGGCACCGGCCTGGCAGCGGGCAGCGCGCAAACGACTACCCCCCTGCGCTACGGCGAAAACCCGCACCAGGCGGGCGCTTTCCACGGCGACCTCACGGCGCTGTTTGACCAGTTGCACGGCAAGCAGTTGAGCTACAACAACCTAGTGGACGTAGATGCCGCCGTGCAGCTCATGCGTGAGTTTGCAGGCGGCCCGCCGGCCGTGGCCATTCTCAAGCACACCAACGCTTGCGGCGTGGCCCAGGCCACCGACCTGCCCACGGCTTACGCCCACGCGCTGGCTTGCGACCCGGTGTCGGCTTTCGGCGGCGTCATCATTGTGAACCAGGAAGTGGACCTGGCCACGGCGCAGGAACTGAATAAGCTGTTCTTCGAAGTGCTTATCGCGCCCAGCTTCGCGGCCGACGCGCTACCCGTGCTACAAAGCAAGAAAAACCGCATTTTGCTGAAGCAAAAGCCGGTGGAGTTTCCAAAGAAGCTCATCAAAACCCTGCTCAACGGCATTATTGAGCAGGATGCCGACCTGCAAATCGAGACGGCGCCCGACTTCCGCACCGTGACTGCCTCCGCGCCTTCGGCCGACGAGGTAGCCGCCCTGGAGTTTGCCAATAAAATCTGCAAGCATACTAAGAGCAACACCATCGTGCTGGCCCGCCCCGGCCAGCTGCTCGCCTCGGGCGTGGGCCAGACCTCGCGCGTGGATGCCCTGCGCCAGGCCATCGAGAAGGCCGCCAGCTTCGGCTTCGACCTGCACGGCGCCGTGATGGCTTCGGATGCCTTTTTCCCTTTCCCCGACTGCGTCGAAATCGCAGCAGCAGCCGGCGTGCGCGCCGTGGTGCAGCCCGGTGGCTCCATCAAGGACCAAGACTCGATTGATGCCTGCGACCGCCTCGGTATGGCCATGGTGCTCACCGGCGTGCGCCACTTCAAGCACTAAAAACAACTGATAAAACGCAGGAATAGCGTATAGAATAGTAAGTAGGAAGGCATCGGATAACCAAGCGGGTTACTGGTGCCTTTTTTACTGTTCTTCTCTATGTTGAAATTTAGTTTGCCCTACTGCTACGCATTGCTGCTGAGCTTAGCTTCTTGCTCGGCCCCAACCCCACCAGTCGAAGCTAACCAGATTGTGATAGCTACCCCGGCATACATCTGGGCCGACTTGCTGCCACACTATCTTCCCCCCGAGGCTGCCGAAATGTTTGCTGCTGACCGTGCGAGAAAGTCAGATGTGTATTTGCGTGGCTCGCTTGATTGCGCTCATGAATACAAGTTTGCGAGGCAGTGTCTTGCAGCGTTTAAGGCGCCTGTACTGGGAACCCTGCCCGCTGGTACGTCCGTCTACCGGTTTATCTGGCTGCGCTCGTTTCATCCGCCGGCCATGTTCACGTTGAAGTGTACCGCAGCAGGCGGAATACTTCAAACCCAATTTTTGAACAAGGAGCCAGGAAGGAGCATCCCTATGCTGGGTATTGATGATACATTATCGATTAGTATTAAGGGCCGGGCGCAGCAGCGAAAATGGTTGCGCGAGGTGCGAGCCGATTCGGCTTTTATGCGGCGATTCCGGGCTGAAGTAGCTTTTGCTAAGGCCCCAGTACAGGTAATTGCTAAACCGCAGGTACGTCTCACCCACAACCAACTGCGGCAGTTTGAGGGCCTGGTGGCGCAGGCAGGCTTTTGGCAGCTAAGCAGTTGTTTAGGGCCCGATGGCGTCTTTGACGGGGCCTACTGGTTTTTAGAAGCGCAGGCGGCTAGTCAGTACCACGTGGTGTTTCGCCACAGCCCTGAGGAGCAGGAGGGGTTTCGACGGTGCTGCGAATTTCTCCTTGGCCTGAGTCCTGCACGAAAAGAAGAGCGGTACTGAACCTAAGTAGCCGTTTAGCTGCCTACCCCCTGCCTGCGGGCCAAAGTATAGGATGCGGGCCCGGCTCATTTTCTCCACTGGGTTCTATCGTACCTTTGTTTCTTGCTACCGCTTCCTATTCCGGGCTAAGCTATCTAAATGGGGTTCTTCAATTTTTTGACCAGCGACATTGCCATTGACCTGGGCACTGCCAATACGTTAATCATTCACAATGATAAGATTGTGGTGGACGAGCCGAGCATTATTGCCAAGGACCGCACCACCAATAAGGTCATCGCGGTGGGCACCAAGGCCCAGCAGATGCACGAAAAGACGCACGATAATATTAAGACTATTCGGCCGCTGAAGGATGGCGTAATCGCCGACTTCCACGCTGCCGAAGAGATGATAAAGGGTCTCATCCGGCTTATCGACACCCGAAACCGCTTGTTTCAGCCTTCGCACCGCATGGTTATCTGCATTCCAAGCGGCATTACGGAGGTGGAGAAGCGCGCCGTGCGTGACTCGGCCGAGCACGCCGGGGCCAAGGAAGTGTGGATGATTCAGGAGCCCATGGCTGCCGCCATTGGTATTGGCATTGACGTGGAGCAGCCCGTGGGCTCGATGATAATCGACATCGGGGGCGGCACCACCGAGATTGCGGTTATTGCCCTGTCGGGCATCGTGTGCGACCAGTCTATCAAGACGGCCGGCGACGTATTCAACCAGGATATCCTGGACTACATGCGCCGGCAGCACAACCTGCTCATCGGCGAGCGCTCGGCCGAGCGCATCAAAATCGAGGTAGGCGCGGCCCTCACCGAGCTCGAAGTGACACCGCCCGACTACGAGGTGCGTGGCCGCGACCTGATGACGGGCATTCCGAAGGTGATTAAGGTCACATCGTCGGAAATCGCTATCGCCCTGGATAAGTCGGTGGCTAAAATCGAGGAAGCCGTGCTCAAGGCGCTGGAAATCAGCCCACCCGAGCTGTCGGCCGACATCTACGAAAACGGTATTCACCTCACCGGCGGCGGTGCACTGCTGCGCGGCCTCGACAAGCGCCTGGCTGCCAAAACCAAGCTGCCCATCCACATTGCCGAAGACCCGCTGCGCGCCGTGGTGCGCGGCACCGGCAAGGCCATCAAGGACATTCAGGCATTCCGGGGCGTACTCTTAACTTAAGTAGGTTACGGCCGACCAACTCGTTTGTCATGGCGAGGAGGAACGACGAAGCAATCTTTCCTCGACGTTCGCATCAGCTATGCGCGTAGAAGGAGAGGTTGCTTCGTTGTTCCTCCTCACCATGACAAACGGTTTTTAGCCTTTCACTCCTGATTTTCCATGCGTAATCTCGTTGCGTTTCTGCTGCGCTACCAGGGGGTGATGCTCTTTGTGCTGCTAGAAGTAGCGAGCTTGTTTTTGTTCATTACCAACAGTTCGTACCAGCGGGCGGCGTTTTTTAACTCAGCCAATACCTACGCCGGCGCGGTGCTGGCGCGGCGCACCCAGGTGAGTGACTACTTCAAGCTCGATGAGCTGAACCGGCAGCTGCTGGCCGACAATGCGCAGCTGCGCCAACAGCTCTACCCCCCCGATTTTACGTACCGCGAGGCCGACTCGCTGCCCGTGGGGCGCGACACGCTGGGGCACGTTATTTACCGCCACCTGCGGCCCGACCCTAGCGTGGCGCTAGCTGGCCCGGCCAGCCCTACCCCCGGCCCCAACCCCAAGCAGCCCAATGCCCTGGCTCGCCCCGATACGCTGCTGCTAGGCAGCGCGAAGGTGGCTGCCCGCGACGCGGCCTACCCCCTGGTGCCGGCTCGAATATTGAATAACTCGCTGCGGGCGGTAGATAACTACTTGACGCTGAACGTGGGTGAGGCCGACGGCGTGCAGCCCGGCCTGGGCGTGATGAGCGCCGGTGGCGTAGTGGGCCAGGTAAAATCGGTGAGTGCGCACTACGCCACGGTGTTTTCGCTGCTGCACTCCAAGATGGCGGTGGCAGCCAAAATAAAGCGCGACGGTACCTTTGGCAGTGTGAAATGGCCCGGCGACGACTACAGCCACGCGCTGCTCGACTACATTCCGCGCCAGAACCGCCTGGTGGTGGGCGACTCGGTGGTGACGTCGGGCTACAACGCCGTGTTTCCGGAGGGCGTGCTGGTGGGCACCGTGGAGTCGTTTGTGAAGGAAGCTGACAAGAATTTCTGGACCGTGAAGTTGCGGTTGGCCGTCGATTTAGCCGCCTTACCTACGTGTACGTGGTGCACAACCGCCCCCGCACCGAGCGCGACTCGCTCGAAACGACCCTCACGGCCCCCGAGCCTACCCCGGCTAAGCCGCTTAAAGTAACCCGCCCCAGCCGATGAGTGTGGTAGGGGAAATACTGCGCCAGTTGCTGCGCTTTGGGCTGTATGCGGGCATCCAGGTGCTGCTGGTGGGGCAGCTGTCGCTGTTTGGGCTGGGCTGGTGCTTTCTGTACTTGGGCTTCGTGCTGTTTTTGCCGTTGCGCACGCCCATTGCTTTGCAGCTGCTGCTGGGCTTTGCCCTAGGGCTGGCCATCGATATTAGCTACGACACGGGCGGGCTACACGCCGCTGCCGCCGTGCTGCTGGCCTACCTGCGCCCTTGGGTGTTGCGCCTACTTACCCCGCGCGACGGCTACGACGCCCAGGATACCGTGAACGTGCACCAAATGGGCTGGCAGTGGTTTCTGGTGTATCTACTGCTGCTCGTAGGTGTGCACCACGCAGTGTATTTCTTCTTGGAGCTGGGCTCGTTTCAGCACCCGCTACTCACGCTGGCTAAGGTGGGTGTGAGCGTTGTTTTCACGAGCGTGGCCTTGCTGATTGTGCAGCTGCTGTTCTTTCCAGTGCGCCGCGGGCGGAGCTAGCCGTTTTTGAAAGTCATCTTTGATGAACGGAGTTGAAATTAAAAACGAAGCTGTTTAAAGAGCTTTAAGCTGACTGTCGGATTTCAAGAGCAGAGACACCTGTATATAATAGTGGAAACTGCCCGCTACGCGCCTACCACGGCGCTGCGGCGCTCCAACAGCAGGGTGTCGTGCCACTGCCCGGGCAGTTGGCCAATGCGCTCGCGCCGGCCCACCACCCGAAAGCCTTGGCTGGCGTGCAGCGCTAAGCTGGCCGCGTTTTCGGGAAAAATACCGGCCTGCAGCATCCAGAGGCCGTGCTGCTCCGACTCGGCTACCAAGGCGGCTAGCAGCTGCCGGCCCACGCCTTGGCCGCGCGCTTCGGCCCCAATGTAGATGCTCACCTCGGCCACGCCCGCGTACACGCAGCGGCCCGATACTGGCGAAAGCGCTGCCCAGCCCAGTACTTGGCCCGCCGCGCCGGTGGCCACCAGGCGGCAGTGGGCCAGGTGGGCGCCGTCCCAGGCCTCCCAGCTTGGGGCTTCGGTGGTAAACGTGGCCTGGCCGGTGGCGATGCCAGCCTCGTAAATGGCGCGCACGGCCGGCCAGTGGGCAGGTTGTAGCGGCCTGGTGATAAAAATAGGAGTTGGCATGGGCACAAAAGTATCGGCGAAAAGTAGCGTGCTCAGCTGCAAGCTGCTGCGCGCTGCGTTCCAGCTTTTGGGGGCCGCCCTGTGCACTTGGCGCAGTTCTGGCATCTTTGGATCGTTAACCTCGGCCGCTCGGTCTGCTTCTCATGCGCTATTTCCTGCTTTGCTGCTGCCTGCTGATGACTATTTTCCTCGCCGACTCGGCCGCGCCTGGGCCGCCTACCCCCTTCGCCGCGCAGTGGAAAAAGATTGACGCGCTGCTGGCCAAAGAGCAAACCACCACCGCCGCGCCGCTGGTCGAAAAGATTTACCAGCAAGCCAAAGCCGCTAATAACGCCCCGGCCTACGTGCGGGCGCTTCTCTACAAAATTCGGCTGCTGTCAATCAAGGAAAACGATGCCGATGAAAAGGCCATCGCCCTACTCGAAAGCGACCTGAAAACGGCCACTTTTCCGGCCCGGCCCATCCTGCACTCGCTGCTGGCCGGCCTCTACGCCGACTATTACAACCAGCACCGCTACCAGCTCTACGAGCGCACTCAGGGCGCGGCGCCCACCACTGGCCCTACCCCCTTGGCCGGGGCCGATGCCGGCACCGGCCTCGCCACCTGGGATGCCAGTCGGCTGGCCGCTGCCATTGTGCGCCACTACGAGCAGTCGGTGGCCGATGAGCCGCAACGCCAGCTAAAAACCACGTTGGCGCAGCTCGGCGGCCTGGCCACCGGTGGCGACGCCGAAGGCCGCGCGCTACGCCCCACGCTCTACGACCTGCTGGCCCAGCGCGCCATCGCGGGCCTGCAAAATCAGGAGCTGTATATCACTAAGCCTGAGCAGCAATGGCAGCCTATTGATGAAAAGCTGTTTGGTAGCGCGCAAGAATTTACGGCGTTGAAACTAACAGCGCCCGCCGTTGACTCACTCAATGGCCAGCTGCTGGCGTTGCGGCTGTTGCAGCGCCTCACGGCCGCCCGGCTGGCCGCCAATAATCTAGCTGCGCTGGCCTACTTGGCCTTGCAGCGCCTCGACTACCTGCGCGGCCTCACCCAAGGCACGGCTCTGGCTGCGCAGTACGAGCCGGCCCTGGCTCGGCTGGCCGAGGTGTATCAGGCCCTACCCCTCAGCACCGAGTTCATTGTTCGCCAAGCGCAGGCGCGGCGCGAAGCGCAGGATAACGTGGCCGCCGTGGCTCTGACGCGGGCCGCCGAAGCCCGGTTTCCGAAGTCGCGCGGCGCGGCGCGGGCCCGGCAGCTGCGCGCCGAGATAGAGCGGCCCGAGGTGGCGTTTTCGGCCGCCGGTTTGGTGGTGCCCGGCCAGCCCTGGCGCCTCGACCTGACGGTGCGCAACGTGACCGAGCTGCACGCCTGGGCCTACCGCGTTACGCTACGCGAGTGGGAGCAGGGCACCGGCTACCAACCGCTGGCCAAGCGCTTTGCCCGTGCCTTGAAAGCCGCGCCTGCCGCTACGTGGACTATTCCTGTACCGGCGCATCCACTTGATTACAAAGAACAAAAGCTATCCGCGGCCGGGGCCACGCTGCCGGTCGGCTACTACCTGATTTTGGTTGGGAATAAGGCCCAACTATCGACCAATCCGGTCGCCACATCGGCGCAGCCGGGCACCGTCACGGCCTACGCGCTGGTGGGCGCCAGCCAGCTCAGCGTCGTGCATCGCACCAACGCGGCCAATGGCTTCACATCGCTGCTGCTGCTAGACCGCCAAACCGGTGCGCCGCTGGCGGGGGTAAATAGCCAGGCGACGTTCAACGTGTATAACCGCGCCACGCAGCGCGACGACCGCCGCCTGGGTGCGGTGCTGCCCACCACCGCCACGGGTGAAGTAGAGCTGCCCGGCCCCAACAAGGCTACCGACGTGCTGGGCAACGAGCAGCTGCGCAGCGTGCGCTCGTGGCGGGGTAGGGATACGCTGCTGACGCCGCTCAATGCGTATTACAACCCCGGCCGCTCCGATGTGGCCGAGCAGCCCCAGCGCCGCACCTTTCTCTTCACTGACCGCGCTATTTACCGGCCGGGCCAGACGGTCTATTTCAAAGGAATTCTAACCCAAAGCTTGGGTGGCAAAGCCAACTTGCTCACCGGCCAGTCGGTGAGTGTGCGCCTGCTCGACGTGAACGGCCAGACCGTTCAAACGCTGTCCTTCACCACTTCCGACTTCGGTAGCTTCCATGGCTCCTTAGTGCTGCCCGCCGGCCTGCTCAATGGCGAAATGCAACTGCGAACCGACGATGGCAGCCTCAGCTTTGCGGTGGAAGACTACAAGCGGCCCACCTTCTTCGTGCAGCTCGACTCGGTACCCGGCCGCCCGCAGCTGGGCCAGCCGCTGACTCTGAACGGCCGCGCCCGCGCCTACGCCGGCCAGGCCACCGACGGTGCTCGCGTGCGCTACCGCATTACGCGCCGCGCGCTGTGGCCACTTTTTGACTACGACGGGGGGGGTAGGGGCAGCATCGGGCGGCCCGGTCCGCGCGGCGGCAGCCAGGAAATTGCCCACGGCACCACCACGACCGATGCCGAGGGCCGCTTTGCCGTCACCTTCACACCGCCGCTGGTGCCCAAGCAGCCGGGCCGCGGTGGCTGGGAGCCAGGCTACGTCTTTGAAATAACTGCCGACGTGACCGACGCGGCCGGCGAAACCCGCACTGGCACCCGCAACGTGCCCATCGGCCGCAACCCGCTCAGCCTCCAGCTCACCGGCCCCGACCAGGCCGACAAGCAGGCCCTACCCCCCTTCCGGTTGCTAAGTACCAACGCCATCGGCGAGCCGCTGCCCGCCGCCGGCACCCTGCGCCTGTTGCGCCGCAGCTACCGCCCCAATCCGCCCGGCGTACCCGGTCCTACCCCCGAAACCGACGACAACGAAGCCGCGCTGGAGCTGGTCAAAACCCTGGCTTTTGATACCAAAGCCAGCCCCGTGCTCGACCTGGCTGCCACGCTGGCCGCGCTGCCCACCGGCCGCTACCGCCTCGAAGCCCAGGCCACCGGCCCCGACTCGGCGCGGGCGAAGCTCGACTTTACGCTCTACGATTCTAAGGCGGCTACCGTGCCCTACGCCACGCCCGACTGGTTTATGGCCCTGGCCGATAGCGTGGCCCCCGGCCAGCCTGCCGCCGTGCTGCTGGGCAGCAGCGAAGCCGACGCACGCATCCTGCTCGAAACGGAGCGCGGCGGCCAGCTGCTGCGCCACGAGTGGCTGACGCTGCGCGCCGGCGAGCAGCGCCGCCTCACGTTGGAAAGCGGCCCCGCCGATGCCCGCGGCCCGCTTTACGTGCACACTACGCAGGCGCGCGCCGGCCGCCTCTACTGTCACGAGGCCACGGTGCAAGTAGCTGAGAAACCCCAGCCGCTGACGCTGGCCATCGCCACCTTCCGCGATAAGCTGGCACCCGGCCAGCGCGAAACCTGGCGCGTCACCATTCACCAAGCCAGCGGTCGGCCCGCCGATGCCGAACTGCTGGCCACGCTCTATGACCAGAGTTTAGACGTGTTCCGGCCGCACAGTTTTATGAGGCTGGATTTCGGCGGTAATTATTACCCGGCGCGGTTTGCGTGGCAAGGAAATTTCGGAGAGCTATCGTCAAGCGACCTGCCTGGCGAAGCAACGCAAGAACTTGCCGAACTAAAGTACCCGCAGCTCAACCTGTGGTCGGCGATGTATACTGACAGAAGAGGTCGCGTTCGATTTGGCCAACCAATGGTTATTAAAAATCCAAAATTTCGGGATAATAGTGTTTCTAATAGCAGCCCGGGAATAGCAAGTCGAGCAGTCAGTCCTCTGGCGGCATCTGCCCCAATGGCAATGGTAGATAGCAATTCGTTGAATGAAGTAGTAACCGTAGGTTACGGTACTCGACCTAAGCCTACCGCGCCTGACCTCACCGCCGTCCCTACTCGCACCGATTTCCGCGAAACGGCCTTCTGGCAGCCGGCCCTGCGCACCGATAAGAGCGGCGAAGTGGTGCTCGAATTTCAAATGCCCGAGGCCGTGACGCGCTGGCAGCTGCTGGCCCTGGCCCACGACAAGAGTTTGCACAGCGGGCAACTCGCCCGCCAGCTCGTGACGCAGAAGGAAATTCAAATCACGCCCAATGCTCCGCGCTTCCTGCGGCCGGGCGATGCGTTCACGTTCCCCGCCAAGTTTTCCAACCTCACCGACCACGCCACCAGCGGCACGGCACAGCTCTTTCTGCTCGATGCGGCCACCGGCCAGGATATTACTAGCCATCTGCTGCAAGGCCCGGCGCAGCTGCCCGTGAGCGCCGCCGCGCACAAGAGCCAGGCGCTGGGCTGGGCGCTGGCCCTACCCCCCGATTTTGCGCCGGTAGCCGTGACCTACCGCGTGGTAGCGCAAACTGGCGGGACTACGGTAGAACAGAAGGCGAAAGGCAAGAAGAATCGTAAGGCTGCTCTCTCCGCAGAAGAGGGAGTAAGCTTTTCCGATGGCGAGGAAAACACGCTGCCCGTGCTGCCAAACAAGATTCTCATCACCGAAAGCCTGTCCCTACCCCTTGTGGGGGCCGGCACCCGTGCGTTTGAGCTGAAGAAGCTGACTAGCACCAGCTCGCCCACGCGGCGCAACTACTCGCTCACGCTGGAGCTGACGGCCAACCCCGCCTGGTACGCTGTGCAGAGCCTGCCCTACCTGCTCGAATATCCTTACGAGTGCTCCGAGCAAACTTTCAGTCGCCTGTATGCCAACCTGCTGGCAGCGCAGATTCTCAAGGCTAACCCGCGCTTCAAAACCGTGCTGGCCGAGTGGGCACGCCAGGCCCAGAGCGGTACCGCTGCCCAGCGCAACCAGCTCGAAAGCAAGCTGGCGCAAAATCAGGAACTCAAAAACCTGCTGCTGCAAGAAACGCCCTGGGTGCGCGACGCGCAGGGCGAAACCGCGCGCCTGGCCCGCCTCAGCAGCCTTTTCGACGAGGCGCGGCTGCAAGCCGAAACGGCCACCGCCCTGGCTAAGCTCCAGCGCATGCAGCTGCCCGATGGGTCGTTTCCGTGGTTTGAGCAAATGCCCGCCGACCGCTATAGCACGCAGCTCATCGTGGCGGGCTTTGGCAAGCTCCAGAAGCTCGGCGCCTTCGACGCCAGCCAGGACGATGCGGCCCGCGTCCTCTTGCAACACGCCCTGCGCTACGTCGATGCCAGCCTTGCCCACGACTACGCCGCGCTACGCCGCCAGAAAGACGTGAAGCTCGCCGCCGACCACCTCACCGACCTGCACGTGCAGGCGCTGTATGCCCGCAGCTTTTGGCCTCAGCAGCCTGTAGCCGCCGAAGCCAAGCCGACCTACGCCTACTATCGCACGCAGGCCGCCGCCCACTGGGCCGGCCGCACCCGCTACTTGCAGGCGCAAATTGCCCTTAGCTTGTTTCGCGAAAATGCGAAAGCACCCGCCGCCCAAGTGGTGATGCGCGCGCTAGCTGAAAACGCCCTGCATTCGCCTGAGCTGGGCATGTACTGGCAAGACGTGCGCGGCGGCTACTACTGGCGCGAGGCGCCCACCGAAACCCAGGCCACGCTCATTGAAGCCTTTGGCGAAATCAAGCAGGACCAAAAATCGGTGGATGAAATGAAGCTGTGGCTGCTCGCCCAAAAGCGCACCCACAGCTGGGAAAGTACCCGTGCCACTGCCGACGCCTGCTACGCCCTGCTGCTGCGCGGCACCGATTGGCTAGCCCCTACCCCCCCGCTGCAAGTAGAAGTTGGGGAGCAAAAGATCCAGCCCGAGGCCACCCAAGCTGGCACCGGCTACTACAAGCAAACCTGGCCTGCCGCCGAGGTGCAGCCGGCGCAAGGCCGCGTCAGCATCACTAAAACCAGCGCCGGCCCGGCCTGGGGCGCACTCTACTGGCAATATTTCGAAGACCTGGACAAGGTGACGCCCGCCGCCACGCCGCTCAGCCTCGAGCGCCAGCTCTACCGTGAAACCCGCACCGCCGCCGGCCCGCAGCTCGAAAAGCTGACGGCTGCTACCCCCTTGCGCGTGGGCGATGCCCTGGTAGTGCGCCTGGTGTTGCGCACCGACCGCGCCCTCGAGTACGTGCACCTCAAAGACCAGCGCGCCGCGGGCCTCGAGCCCATCGGCCAGCTCAGCGGCTACCGCTACCAGGGCGGGCTGGGCTACTACGAAAGCCCACGCGATGCCGCTACGCACTTCTTTCTGAGCGAAGTGCCGCGCGGCACCCACGTCTTCGAATACCGACTGCGCGCCGCGCAGGTGGGTGATTTTTCGGGCGGCCTCAGCCAGGTGCAGTGCCTATACGCCCCCGAGTTTGGGGCCAACTCGGCGGGCCAGCGGCTGGTAGTGGCGCCACAATAACCCGGTGGGGTAGGGCAAGTTGGCCGCCAGCGGCGCAAGTATCACTGGCAACGATTGCTGCTGCTAAAGGGGGGTAGGGCTACGCCGCGCCGTGTGGCCTGGCCTACCCACGAGCTTGCGCAGTCGGGCCGCACAACCTATTTTTGTTTTCAATTAAGTATTTAGTAAGTTATTGATGAGGAAGCTAGTTGTTCTAATCGCGCTCTCGCTGAGCACCTCGGCGGCCTGGGCCCAAACTGAAAAAACGCCAGCCGTCACGAAGCTTCCGGGAGAAGAAAAACTCAGCAACCGCGAGCGGGCCGAACGCGATTTCCTGATGCCGGTGCGCCGCAAAAAAGCAACGGAGCTGTCGAAGCCCACTGCTTCGGCCGAGCAGCTTGCCACCGCTGCGCCTGAAACCGACGCTACTACCACTTACAACGAAGCCGCCGCCGACCCGCGCCTGGAGGAGGCAGCCGTAGCCACCCACGAGGCCAGCACTACTAGCCGCCGCGCCGCCCGCCGCGCCCGCCTGCGAGCCATCGAACGGGCCGAGGAGCGCGCTGCCGAAGCCCGCGCCGAGCGCCGGGCAGAGGCTCGCGCCGAAGCCCGCCGCGCCGCTCGCCACAGCAGCACGAGCAAAACCAGCAAGACTAGCCGCAGCAAGAAATCGACCAAGGCCAGCCGCGCTGCCGAGGCCCGCGAAGCCAAGCACAGCAGCAAAAGCAAGCACCACACCGCCGAAAAAGCCAGAAGCCACCGCAGCAAGAAAACTGCCGAACACAGCCACAAAAGCCACAAGGAAACCACTACCAAGGCCAAGCACCACACTGCCGAGAAAAAGGTGAAGATCAAGGCCAAAACCAAGGCAGCTACCACCAAACACAAGCGCCGCCGCTAACCCAGGCGCGCCGTAAACGCAAAGAGGCCCGGCAGTACTGCCGGGCCTCTTTGCGTTTGGGAAGGGGGGTAGGGAATTTATAGAGGCCAGTAGCTATACTGATTAGAATCACGTGCTGGCTACTACCTAGATAAGCAGCTTCTAAGCTCTACAGCACCTTGATATCCTTAGCGGCCGCTGGTATGGCAGGCTGCTGGGTTGTGGTGAGCTGAACGTTTTTAAACTCGATGTTGCGAATGTTGCCGGCCACTACCCCCTTGGTAGCGGTGATAGCTACGTTGTCGAAGTGAATGTCGTGCACTGGCTGCTCAGGTAAGCCTTGGAAGTACACGGCCGTTTCGGCGCCTTTGCAGGTGATGTTTTTCAAATAAAACTGTTGGAAGTCGGGCACTTTGGTGGCGGCCGTGGGCAGGCCGCTGCCTTTCTCCTTGCCGGCGGGCACGTCTTCATACGACGTATCGAAGAGCACCGCTTCGTGCAGAATATTGCTCATGGCAATGTTATCGACGTAGATGTCGCGCACCAGGCCGCCGCGGCCCGCGTTGCTTTTCACACGCACGCCGATGTCGGTGCCCACGAAGCGGCAGTCGGTAACCCAGATGTTGCGCATGCCGCCGTCGGTATTGCTGCCAATTACGAAGCCGCCGTGGCCTTGCAGCACGGTGCAATCGGCGATAAGTACGTTGGTAAGGGCCGGGTTGTCGAGGGCGCGGTCGCCGCTCGATTTCATGCAAATGCCGTCGTCGCCGGCGCTCACGGTGCAGTGATAAATAACCACGTTGTGGCTGGCGCTGATGTCGATGCCGTCGCCGTTCTGGGCCGAGTAGTCGTTGTGCACCTGCACGTTGCGAATAATTAAATTCGTAATGCCCTTCGGGTTCACCACAAACATGGGCGAGTTGCGAAACGTTGGCCCGTCGAGCAGCAGGTTTTTGCTGTTGGTGATGACAACCATCTTGGGCCGCAGGTAGTCGCGGGCAGGTAGGTAGTCGGCCTCGGTGGCGTCGGGCTTGTTTTTTAATTTCTTAACCAGGGCCTCGCCGCCCATCGCCTCGCGGCTGGGCCACCATATCTTGCCGTCGGCACTCAGCACGCCGCCTGCGCGCACCACACGGTCCCATTCGGCGGCCGATACTTTCGACTTCTTCAGGGGCCGCCACGCTTCGCCCGAGCCGTCGAACACGCCCGGCCCGGTAATGGCCACGTCGTGCAGCTTGTTGCCCCACAGCGGCGACGTCACCTCGTACTGGCCCTTGCCGGCCGCTTGTAGTGGGTACTGCGTGCGGTCGGGCGTGAAGACGACGGTAGCGCCGGCTTCGGTGTGCAAGTCAATGTTGCTTTTCAACTCAATGGGGCCGGTCAGCCATTGGCCGGCTGGCACTACTACGCGCCCGCCGCCCGCCGCCGCACACGCCGCAATGGCCTTGGCAAAAGCGCTGGTGTTAAGCGCCTTGCCATCGCCTACCCCCCCAAAGTCTTTTAAAGAAACTGCGTGCGCCGGAATCACTGGCTCGGGCACAGCCGGCATGGCAAAGGGCGCGTGCTGGGTATACCAGGCCACCTCGTGGGCCGGCGCTGGGCCTGTGCCGGCCGGGACTTGGGCCAGGGCGGGGGCTGCAGCCAGCAGCAACAAAGAGAATAATTTCATAAAAAAACCAGCAAAAGCCACAATGTCAGCTGCTAAGCGCGTTGCAATTGCTAGGCCAGTCTACTGGCAACGATTGCGAAGCGTGACAGGCCCGCGGCCGGGCGGCGCGTTGTCAGTGGCCCCACTGGTAATAACTAAAACAGAACGTCATACTGAGCTTGTTGAAGCATCGCGCCCGCGCCGTTAGGTTACTAATCCAACGGCGCGGGCAAGATGCTTCGACAAGCTCAGTATGACGTTCTTATATCCTGAATCTGCAAGGACTAGGTGCTACGCGGGGTCGGCTACGCGCACTACCAGCCCGTCGAGGTTGGGGTGGAGACGAATCTGGCAGCTCAGGCGGCTGGTTTCGTGCAGCACGGGCAGCGTATCGAGCATCGCCCATTCGTCGTCGCTGGGCTCTTTTAGGGGCGGGCCGGCCAGTACTTCCACGTGGCAGGTAGCGCACAGCGCCATGCCGCCACACGTAGCCTGGATGGGGTAGTCGCTGGCTTTGAGCAGCTCCATCAGGCTCAGGCCCATGTCAGTAGGTGCTTCTATTTCGCGCCGCTGGCCGGGCGCCTCTTCCACGTAAATGCGAATATTATTTTCCAATGGGTAAATGGCTGAATGGGTGGATGAGTAAAGAAAATGGCTGAACGCGTGAATGGCTAAGTTGCCCATTCACGCGTTCAGCCATTCAACCATTTACATAGTCGGGGCCCCGTTGACGGTGGTATACTTGAGGGTGTACTTTTTGTCGGGGTAAATGTATTTGAACGCGCCCTGGCACATGAGCGCGGCCTCGTGGAAGCCGCAGAGGATGAGCTTGAGCTTGCCGGGGTAGGTGTTGATGTCGCCGATGGCGTACACGCCGGGTAGCGAAGTGCTGTAGTCCTCGGTGTTGACCACGATGGCGTCGTCGGTCAGGTCGAGGTTCCAGTTGCCGATGGGGCCGAGCTTGGGCGTGAGACCAAACAACGGTACGAAGGCATCGAGCGGCACGGTTTCGGCCGCGCCATTATTGCCCGTGATGGTGACCTGCTGCAAGTTGTCGTCGCCGTGCAGGTGCGTCACATTAGAGCTGAGCACGAGCTTGATTTTGCCAGCTTCGTGCAGCGTTTTGACTTTCTCGGCCGAGTCGGCCGCGCCGCGGAACGTAGTGCCGCGGTGCACGAGCGTTACTTCCGAGGCCACGTTGGCCAAGAAGTTGGTCCAATCGAGGGCCGAATCGCCGCCGCCAGCAATCACGATTTTCTTGTCCCGAAAGTGCTCGGGGTCGCGCACCATGTAGTGCACGCCCTTACCCCCCTCAAAGCGCTCCAGGCTTTCGACGGCCGGCTTGCGCGGCTCAAACGAGCCTAGGCCACCCGCAATAGCTACGGCCTTGCACTGAATTTCGGTTCCGTCGGTGGTGTAGAGCTGAAACGAGCCGTCGTCGAGCTTCGCAAAGCGCTCTACGCGCTCGCCTAGGGTGAAGGTGGGGTGGAACGGCTCGATTTGCTTCATCAAGTTATCGATGAGGTCGCCCGCCAAAATCTCGGGGTAGCCGGGGATGTCGTAAATCGGCTTCTTGGGGTAAATCTCGGACAACTGCCCGCCCGGCTGGGGCAGGGCGTCGACCACGTGGCAGCGCAGCTTCAACAAACCAGCTTCAAAAACGGCAAACAGCCCCACCGGGCCAGCCCCGATGATGCAGATATCAGTGGAAATTACAGCGGACATTCAGGAGGGTAAGCGTTAATATTTAGAATGAGTACAAAGATAAGACCGGCCCGCCGGGGTACCTACCCTGGCTTGGGCCCCGAGCGGGGGGTAGGGCCCGGTGCGTAACTAGTTAACAACTACGGCCCCGATAAGATTTTGAAAATAAGGCCATTTGCTGGAAAATGGCCTGCTTGTTTTTCGGTAATTTTTTCGGGCTTATTGTCCAGCTGCTATCCGTTTGGCTCGCCAAGATTGTGAGTGGTCCCCAAAAAAATACCCCCGGCCTGGTTGGCCGAGGGTGTGCATTATTTGCTTCAAAACCAGGGGGTAGGGCTACACGTGCATGGCCTGAATCTGCTCATTGAGCACCGTAATGACGTGCAGAATCTCCTCGTGCGTCGATTGGCGGTAAGCCTCGGCGGCGGCGCTGTCGGGTTGCTCTTCCCAGCCGGCCAGGGCGGCCAGCGTTTCGAGGCGCGTCACCGACTGCTCGATGCGGCCGTAGACGCGCTCCCACAGCTGCTGGTTCCAGGTGGGCTCTTGCAGCAAGCGCAGGCGCAGGTCGAGCAGGCTCATGACCACGGCGGCTAGTCGTTCGAGCAGGTCGGCCTCGGCAGAGCTGAAGCTACGGGACTGATAATCAATGACACAGAGCACGCCCACCGGATAGCCATCTTGGGTACGTAGGGCGCTGCCAGCATAAAAGCCCAGCTTGAGGCGCTGCACCAGTCCGGGGTTGATGAGGTCGCAGGGCTGCTCGTGCAGGTTCTCAAATACGCTGGTGCCCTCGTGTAGCATGGCCACCGAGCACAGGGTTTCCCAGCGGTTCACGCGGTCCAGGCTGGGATCGAGGCCATAGTTGAGGCCAAAGCGCACCTCCTCGTCCTCCACAAACGCGATAATACCGATGGGCACGTTGAAGAGCTTAGCCGCCAGGCGCACCAGCTCTGTAAACGTTTCATCGCGCATAGTATTGAAGAGCAGATAAGGCCGCAGGGCCTCTAAGCGCAATCCTTCAGCGAGCGGAACGAGTTCGGGATGGGAGTTTTCCATAGACGGGACGGGAGTTTTCTATAGAGTAGTAGCGTTGCCGAAGGGGTAAAGTATGCGGCAGCGCATTAGATAACCCCAATTGATTCAGCTAAAGATACAGTAAGTAAGGCGCAGACCGCTGGCTGGGTAGCTGATTGGCCCAGTTGGCTTATTGGCCTACCGGGCCCCGCCAGGTGGCGGCCAGCACAAGTACCCAGCTAGTATCAGAACAAAAAAGGCCCTCACATTGCTGTGAGGGCCTTTTGGTGGTCGTATAAGGAGTCGAACCTTAAACCTTCTGATTCGTAGTCAGATGCTCTATCCAATTGAGCTATACAACCGTTTCCCCGTGTTGGGAGTGCAAAGGTAGCAGAATTTTTTGCGAACCTACAAGCAATCCTTACTTTTTTTCGTTGATTTTAACAGTTTGCGCAGCCAAGTCGGTCAGAATCAGCTCGAAATTTAGTTCGCTGCGTTGCGCTGCAGCACCCGCTGCAAGGCCCGGTTGAACACAAAGTAGAGCCCAAACAGCGAGGCGATGACCAGGCCCACCAGCACCAGCTTGCTGAGGGTGCCTTCGTCGGGGTTGCGCAGCAGGGCCAGTACATCCTGCGCCTTCGTGCCGAGCCAGTAAAAAAACAGGCTGCGCGGCAGCATCCCGAGCACCGAAGCGGCCAAAAAGCGGCGGCGTGCTACCCCCACTATCGCTAGCACAAACGTCATGAGGGCAAAAGGCAGCACCGGCGACAGCCGCGTAAGGATGATGAGCGACCAACTTTGAGTTTGCAGCTCGGCCAGCACCGCATCGGCCTTTGGGAAGTGGTGCAGCAATGTGCGCAGCTTGCCGTGGTCGAGGCGGCGGGCCAGCTCGTAGCCCAGCGCGGCGGCCAGCGCGTAGGCCGCCACCATGCCCGGCAGCCCCGCCCAGCCAAAGTAGTAGCCCGAAATAATGGCCACAAATGTGGTGGGCGTGAGGGCCAGCGCCATGGTAAGGCCCGCCACCACAAAATACAGCAGGCTTTGGCCCAAGCTCAGGTTCTGAAGTAGGGTAGGGCGCTCGTAGAGCAGGCCCAGCACGGCCGCCGAGCCCAGCAGCGGCACCGCCAGCAGCAGGCCCATGGTGAGCAGGGTGGAGAAGTTCTTTTGAAAAAGCTCGCGTAAAAAAGCCATTAGTAGGGGGGTAGGCCGGGAGCCGGCCGCAGGGTAGGCGAAGGTACTTCTACGCAACAACCGGCTCCCGCGCCGGCCCTACCCCTCCTCGCGCGCGCCCAGGCCCAGCAAACGCTTGATGGCAGCCCAGGCGCCGCCCACTGCCAGCAGGCCCAGCTTCCAGAACTTGAGCAGGATAGCGAAGAGGCCCACCTTGGCCAGCACCTTGCCAGCTACCAGGCCACCAATGGTGTAGGCGGCTACCTCGTCGATGCCGGCGCTGTAGTCGGTGTACTGCTGGCCTTTGGCAAAGGTCACGTTGGCCAGCAAGTCGGGGATGCTGGCCTGGATGTCGGCGAGCTGTGCGGGCTCAGCCACGGCATTGAACACCAGCACGCCCTTGCGGCCCAAGATGCGCACATTGTAGTTGAGCGTCTGGTCGATGCCGCTGCCAAAGCGCAGCAGCTTGGCCCAGTGCAGGGTGTGCTGCTGCTTGTCGTAGTAGGGCTTGGCGCCCCAGCCCACCAGGTGAATGGCACCGTAACCAGCGGCGGTGCGGTCGGCGTTTTCCTCCTCCGTTTCCTTTTGCATGGTTTCGAGCAGCTCGTCGTACTTGATGTCGTCGGCGTCATCATCCTTCACGTAGCCCATCGGGTCGTACTCGATTACGTAGCCCCAGCTACCCGCGCTCACCGGGCCGCGGCTGGCCGGAAAGAGCATGCCGAGGTTCGTGTGGGCCGGGTTGTGCCACAGCTGGTGCAGCACGCGGTTGCTCTGGGCCGAGTCGAGGTAGCGAAAGCCGCGCGGCACGGTCAGCTCGCCCATGCCGCCGGGCAGCACCACGTGGCCCTGCTGGTAGCGGAAGGAGCCATTGATAGAATCGACCACCACTTGTTGGCGCGCCGCCGAGTCGGGCAGGGCCGGCGACCGGGGTGCAGCCAGGGCCGGCGCCGCCGCTAAAAGTAGGAAAAGTAAAGAAGATACTGGTTTGTTCATAAAATAAGTAGATAATTAGCAAGTACTTAGCTAAGGTAGGGTGGGCAACTGTTGCGGTGCAAGTGCTATCTGAAATTCGGCCCTGCCCCCGCTCCATTCGCCAGCCGGTACCTTTGCTACCTATGAAATTCGCCACCAAAGCCATCCACGCCGGCGTGCACCCGGACCCCACCACCGGGGCCATCATGACGCCCATCTACCAAACCTCGACCTACGCCCAGCGCTCGCCCGGCGACAACAAAGGCTACGAGTATTCGCGCACCCACAACCCCACCCGCACCCAGCTGCAAGACGCCCTGGCGGCGCTCGATAACGGCAAGCACGGCCTGGCCTTTGCCTCGGGCATGGCAGCCATCGACTGCGTGCTGCGCCTGCTGCAGCCCGGTGACGAGGTGATTTCGACCGACGACCTCTACGGCGGTTCCTACCGCATTATGACCAAGGTGTATGAGCCGCTAGGCATCAAGTGCCACTTTGTGCCGATGGGCGACCTGGCGGCGGTACAGGCCAAAATCTCGCCGAAGACCAAGTTGATTTGGGTCGAAACGCCCACCAACCCGCTGCTCAACATCATCGATATTACGGGCGTGGCGGCCATCGCCAAAGAGGCCGGGGCGCTGCTAGCCGTCGATAACACGTTCTCGACGCCCTACTTGCAGGAGCCGCTGGCGCTGGGCGCCGATATCGTGGTGTATTCGCTCACCAAGTACATGGGCGGCCACTCCGACGTCGTGATGGGCGCGTTGGTTTTCAACGATGATGCCTTGCTCGAGCGGCTAAGCTTTTACCAAAATGCCTGCGGCGGCACGCCGGGTCCGCAAGACTGCTTTTTGGTGCTGCGTGGCCTCAAAACCCTGCACCTGCGCATGCAGCGCCACTGCGAAAACGGCCGCGCCATAGCCGAGTACCTGCGCCAGCACCCCAAAGTAGAAAAGGTGTACTGGCCGGGCTTCGAAAACCACCCCAACCACGCCGTGGCCGCCCGCCAGATGCGCGACTTCGGGGGCATGATTTCCTTCGTGCTCAAAGGCGATAAGCAGGCAGACGCCATTGCGGTGCTCGAAAAATTCCAACTCTTTACCCTGGCCGAAAGCCTGGGCGGCGTCGAAAGCCTGAGTGGCCACCCCGCCACCATGACTCACGCCAGCATTCCGGCCGAGCAACGCCGCAAAGCTGGCCTTAGCGACTCGCTCATTCGCCTGAGCGTGGGCATCGAGGATGCCGAAGATTTGATTGAAGATTTGGCCCAGGCGATAGGGTAGGGGCTAGAAATCCTTAGTAGAGAATCGGTTGATTCTCGTTTGGATTACCTAAAACGGTCCTTTTACCCGTTTATCACTGCGAGCAACGCGAAACAAGCGCACTAGGACGAACCTGATGGGTATCTCGTTCTGGTGCGCTTGTTTCGCGTTGCTCGCAGTGATAAAACGCCGGACAGGCAAATAGATAAGCGCCCGGTTGGTCAACTTACTCCAGACGACTTCCGGCCTGAGTAGGCAGTTTCTGGGCCGGGCTCAACCCACGCGGCGCGCCGCCGCGTAGGTAGTTGCCCTTGGGTTTTCTTTCGCTTGCTTATGCGCCTACTGCTTTCTTTGTTGCTGCTCGTGGGGGTAGCCTGTACCACTGCCCCGGCCCCTGTTCCTACTCCTATGCCCAGCATTTTGCCCGGTCCCGGCCCTACTGCCAACGCTGTTCCCTATCTCGCTCTCGGCGACTCTTATACCATTGGCGAGGGCGCGGCAGCCGCCGACCGCTGGCCGATGCAGTTGGCCATTCTTGACCGGATGCAGGGGGGTAGGCTTGCCGACCCCGACATCATTGCCCGCACCGGCTGGACCACCGCCGAGCTGCAAAGCGCCATCGCGGCCAGCGGCAACCACCGCACCGATTACGGCCTAGTGTCGCTGCTAATCGGCGTCAATAACCAGTACCGCGGCCAAAGCCTAGCTACTTACCGCACCGAGTTTCGGCAGCTGCTGACTACGGCCGTTGCCTACGCGGGCGGGGCTAGCAGCCGGGTGGTGGTGCTCAGCATTCCCGACTGGGGCCAGACGCCCTTTGCCCACGGCCGCGACCTGTCCCAAATCGCCCGTGAAATCGACGACTTCAACGCTGTGGCTCAGGACGAGTGCAAGAACGCCGGTGTGGCCTTCGTGCCCATCACCGACCTCACGCGCTCCGCGGCCGGCGATGCCAGCCAGTTTACCACCGATGGCCTGCACTACACCGGCCCCCACATGGCGCACTGGGCCACGCGGGCGCTGCCCGTGGTGCAGAAGCTGCTGCAATAAAACTCGGCCGGCTGCGTCAGCGGGGCTATTAACTTTTACTTCATATGCAGCTTCAGCCCCGCCACTCCGGCCACAAATACTACAACGTACTACCCACCAGCGTAAGCCCGCCTTCGGGCTATGGCAACATGCTGCGGCGCTTTCTATTTGAAAAAAACGAGCGCGAGCCGCGCCAGCCGCTGGGGCCGTTTCGAGCCGATGCGGCGGCCCTGGCCACGCCCGTACCCGCCGATGCCGTGCGCGCTACCTGGCTGGGCCATAGCACCGTGCTGATTGAAATCGACGGCCGCCGCTTCCTCACCGACCCGGTGTGGTCCGAGCGGGCGTCGCCCTCGCAGCTGGTGGGGCCCAAGCGGTTTTTTGCGCCGCCGCTGCCACTGGCCCAGCTGCCGCCGCTCGACGGCATTATTCTGTCGCACGACCACTATGACCACCTCGACGAGGCCGCCATTCGGGCGCTGGCTCCGCGCGGCGAATCTTTCTACTGCCCAAGGGGGGTAGGGGCACACCTGCGCCGTTGGGGCGTGGCCGCCGACCGCATCACGGAAGCCACCTGGTGGGATGTGATTGCCCTACCCCTTGGCTTTGAGCTGATTGCCACGCCGGCCCGGCATTTCTCGGGCCGGGGGCTGCTCAACCGCGACAGCACCCTCTGGGCCTCCTGGGTGCTGAAAGGACCGCAGCACCGCGTGTTTTTTGGCGGCGACTCGGGGCCGTTCGACGAGGCTTTTCGGCAGATTGGAGCAGCGTACGGGCCGTTCGATTTGGTGATGCTGGAGATTGGCGCTTCTGATCCCGAGTGGGCCGACATTCACCTCGGCCCCGACCAGGCGCTGGTGGCGCACCGGCTGCTGGGCGGCGGGCCGCTACTGCCGCTGCACTGGGGCACGTTCAACCTGGCGTTTCATGCCTGGCGGCAGCCGGTACAACGCCTCATTGAAGCCGCTGACCTCAGCGTGCCGCTGCTACTGCCCGCGCCGGGCCAGCGTGTGGAGGCAGCGGCTGGTCCCGTTAGCTCCTTCTGGTGGCTAAGCTAGTGTTTTAACCGCTAGAGTGGGGGTAGGGAATGCCTCACATGCTTGGAATAAACACACTCAGTTAAAAATCTATTAGTAAGCAGGTTGTGCAGAAGAAGTGTGGTGTATAAAAAACTACCTCTCGGATATAACTGCGACCAGAATATTTTGCATAAAAAGTTGTGCGGATAAGAATCGTGTGTAATTTGCCCACAGGCAGCTCCTTCCTAAATTAGTTTTACACTCTATTTCTTGCATGAGAAAAGCACTACTTACTCCTCTTTTTGCGGTGGCGGCCCTGGCGGCGCACGCGCAAAAAATAACCGTGACGGGCCGCGTGCTCAGTGCTACTGGTGAGGCCCAGCCGGGTGCCACCGTGCTAGAGCGCGGCACTACCAACGGTACGGCGGCCGGCGCCAACGGCGAGTTTTCGCTGGCAGCGGCGCCCACGGCTACCCTCACGATTTCGGCCATTGGCTTTGCTACGCAGGAGGTGGCCGTGAATGGCCGCACCCGCCTCGACGTGCGCCTGGCTGCCTCGGCCACCGACATCGGCGATGTGGTCGTAACGGGCTCGCGCGCGGCCGTGGGCCGCTCCAACGTGCTGACTACCGCTCCGGTAGACGTCATCTCGGCCCGCGAAATCAAGGCATTTGCCCAAACCGACGTGAGCCAGGTGATGACCTACGTGGCCCCGTCGTTTCAGTCGTCGCGCCAGTCTATCTCCGATGGTACCGACTTCCTGGACCCAGCTAGCTTGCGCGGCCTTGGCCCCGACCAGGTGCTGGTGCTCGTGAACGGCAAGCGGCGCTACAGCCAGTCGCTAGTCAACATCAACGGCACCATTGGGCGCGGCTCGGTGGGCACCGATTTGAACACGATTCCCACGGCCAGCATCAAGCGCATCGAGGTGCTGCGCGACGGCGCGGCGGCCCTCTACGGCTCCGATGCCATTGCGGGCGTTATCAACATTCAGCTTAAAGACGACACCACGCACACCAGCGCCAGCAGCCTGTATGGGCAGACTACGCAGAGCGATGGCAAAACGGAGCAGGTCGATTTCAGTACTGGTATCAACCTCAACCACCGCGGTTTTCTCGATTTAAATGGGCAGTTCTTGAACCGCAGCTATACCAATCGCTCGTTCACAGACACGGCGCCGCTTATTTACTTGGGTAATAACGGCGGCAACTACCCTAGTACCGCCACTACCGAGCAGTCGCGCCGCGACCTTAAGGCGGCCGACGATGCACTGGTAGCCCGCAATGGTTTCGACCGCCGCGACCTGCGGGTGGGCCAGTCGGACTCGCGCAATTTTGGCGCTATGTTCAATGGCGCGTACCGCCTGGGCGCCGGCTACGAGGTGTACTTCTTTGGTGGCGCCTCGTACCGCACGGGCCGGGGGCCGGGCTTCAACCGCCTGCCCAACCAGCCTACCCAGAGCGATTTGGGAATTTTCCCGAACGGCTATCTGCCGTTTATCAACACCGTTATCAACGACCACTCGGGCACGGTGGGCGTGCGCAAAGACCTGGGCGGCTTTGCCTTGGACTTGAGCAACACGTTTGGCCGCAACAACCTGGCCTTCACCATTGATGGCTCCATCAACGCCTCGCTGGCCCAAGGCAATGCGCTGAACCCAACCAGCTTCTACGCTGGCCGGTTGGCTTTTATGCAGAATACGACCAACTTGGGGCTGTCGCGGCACTACACCGAGGTGGGCCCGCTGGCCACGCTCAACGTGGCGGCTGGCGCCGAGTTTCGCGTCGATAACTACCTCATCCAGAAGGGTGAATATGCTTCGTACGCCTTCGGTACTCGCCCACCGGTGCAAACGGGCGTGAACAGCGCGGGCCAGCCGGTTTTTAGCCCTACCCCTCCCGGCGCGCAAGTATTTCCGGGCTACCAGCCCCAGGATCAGCTAAACAAGACGCGCAACAACCTGGCCGGCTACCTCGACCTCGAAAGCGACATTACTGACCGCCTGCTCGTGCACCTCGCGGGCCGCGCCGAAAACTACAGCGACTTTGGCGGCAACGTGAGCGGCCAGGCCGGCGCCCGCTTCAGTGTGGTGGAGGGCCTGGCCCTGCGCGGCTCCATCGGCAACGGCTTCCGGGCGCCCTCGCTGCAGCAGCGTTATTTTAACAATACCAGCACGCAGTTTGTGAGCGGCAACCCCCAGCAGGTGCTCACCGTGAACAACGACAACCCCATCGTGCGCAATAGCTTCGACGCCAGTGGCCAGAAGGGCTTTGGGGTGGAGCCGCTGAAGCAGGAAAAATCGACCAACTACGGCTTGGGCCTTACTGCCACCGTGGCCCGCCAGCTCACCCTGACGGTGGATGGCTACCTGATTGACATCCGCGACCGCATCGTGCTCTCGTCGTCCTTCACCCGCAACAACCCGCTGGTAAATACCATCTTGGGTACGTTGCCCGTGAGCCAGGTGCAGTTCTTCGCCAACGCCGTGAACACGCGTACCAAAGGTCTCGACGTGGTGGCCAACGAGCGCATCGCACTGGGCGACAATAGCCGCCTGCTGCTCACGGCCGCCGCCAACTTCAACCAGACCGAGGTGACGAGCTTCAACTCATCGTCGACGACTATTAACGGTGACCAGACGGTGGGCGTAGAAAACCTGCAAAACCGCCTTTTCGACCGCTCGCAGCGCACACGCCTCGAGCGCGGCAACCCGCGCAGCAAAATCAACCTGTCGGCGGCTTACTCCGTGGGCAAGTTTGGGATAGAAGCCCGCACGGTACGCTTCGGCGAGATTAGCACGGCCGATGCCAACCCCGCTCGCGCCAACCTCGACCAGACATTCTCGGCCAAGTGGATTACCGACCTCACCGTGAGCGTCCAGCTCGCCAAGCAGCTAGGCTTGACGCTGGGCGTCAACAACTTGTTTGACGTGTACCCCGACAAAATCTACGTGGACCCGCGCAACAACCCCAATAACTTTTCGGTGGACCCCGCTGCGAGCTACAACTCTACGCTCGACAACTCGAACCGTGGCCGCTACCTCTACAGCGCCAACCAGTTTGGCTTCAACGGCGCCTACTACTTCGGCCGCCTGAACATTACGCTGTAA
>Ga0160429_1000557_pt1 | contig 30718 bp, 23 predicted proteins | sample SolpanmetagenomR_FD_108199 | JGI IMG/M metagenome (GOLD analysis project Ga0160429, IMG submission 108199) | Solar panel surface microbial communities from Lawrence Berkeley National Laboratory, California, USA - R | ecosystem: Engineered > Built environment > Solar panel > Unclassified ... | reverse complement strand
TGCGAGAAGCTCGTCTCGGAGCGCCTGCTGCCCGACAATGGCGCTGCCGGCGACGGGGTGGTGCGCCTGCAGGACGAGCGCCACCGGGGTTTTTCCGCCATGATCGACAGCATCCTGGCGATGGCCGAGGCTCGCCTGGAGGTGCTGAACCGCCGGATTCGCGAGACCTGCCCGGCCTCGGACCTCGTGGTCGGCCTGCAATGCGGCGGCAGCGACGCCTTCTCGGGAGTGACCGCCAACCCGGCCCTCGGCTTCGCGGCCGATCTGCTGGTCCGGTGCGGCGCCACCGTGATGTTCTCGGAGGTGACGGAGGTGCGCGACGCGATCCACCTCCTCACCCCGCGCGCCAGAACCCCCGAGATCGCCGAGGCCCTGATCCGCGAGATGGCGTGGTACGATGCCTATCTCGCCAAGGGCGAGGCCGACCGCCGGGCCAACCCGTCGCCCGGCAACAAGAAGGGCGGCCTCAACAACATCGTCGAGAAGGCCCTGGGCTCGGTCGCCAAGTCGGGCACGAGCGCGATCTCCGGGGTTCTCGCCCCGGGCGAGCGCGTGCGGGAGAAGGGCCTGATCTTCGCCGCGACACCGGCGAGCGACTTCGTCTGCGGCACGCTCCAGCTCGCCTCGGGGATCACCCTGCAGGTGTTCTCCACCGGCCGCGGCACGCCCTACGGCCTCAGCCAGGCCCCGGTGATCAAGGTCGCCACCCGCACGGAGCTCGCCGAGCGCTGGTCCGACCTGATCGACCTCGACGCAGGCCGCATCGCCACCGGCGCGGCCACGATCGAGGAGGTCGGCTGGGAGCTGTTCCACCTGATCCTCGACGTGGCGAGCGGGCGCAAGCGCCCCTGGTCCGACCAGTGGGGGCTGTTCAACGACCTGACGCTGTTCAACCCGGCGCCGATCACCTGAGACGGCTTTCCGGGGGAGCCCTCGGCCGGACCGCCCCTCCTTCGGCGCGGGGCGCAGCGAAGGGACCCGGGGCCGCGCGAGGCCGGTCGGCGCGGCGCCGGCCGGATGGCGTCGCGGCGCCCGCGCGGATGGCGTCGCTTCGCCCGCGCGGATGGCGGCCAAGGCGCCGGCCCGACATGGGGCGTGAGGTTGCCCGCGCGCCCATTCCGCGCCCCATCCCGGGACGCCGCGAGCGCGCCCGGCGTTGGCGATTCGGGACCGCCATCGGTGCGAAGACCTGGCGCGCCGGCGGCACCGGTCCCGGGCTCGGCCGCGCGGACCCCGGATGACGGGGAGGCCGTCCGTTCGAGCCGCTGTCCGATCCGGGACCGGCCTCGCGGCCTGCGCGCCGTCCGGATGAGTCCCGCCCCGCGACCGCCCCGGGGCATGCGTCCCGCGGCATCGTCACCTCGGCCGGACTCTGCTAGGCAGCCGCCGACCGCCATGATGCTGCCGATTCCCTCCCCCCGGACGATGCTCTTCCGCCTGCACTGGGCGCTGGGCCTCACCGCCGGCCTCGTCCTCGCGCTGATGGGCCTGACCGGGGCGCTGATGAGCTACGAGGAGGCAATCACCGCCTTCGCCAACCGCGACCGGCTGGCGGTGACGGCCGGCGACCGGCCGGTTCTCTCCCCCTCCGCCCTGATCGCCCGGATCGACGCGCAGGTGGGCGGGCGCCGGGTCGACGCGCTGACCCTGTCGGAGGATCCCGCCGCCAGCGTCCACGTCCGCTTCGCCCGCGATCCGGAGACCCGCCTGCGGCCTCCCTCGGTCTATGCCGACCCCCATGACGGCGCGGTGCTGGGGCCGGTGCGGCTCGAGGCGGCGTTCGCGACGGTGCGGGACCTGCACCGCTGGCTGCTCATCCCGGGCGGGTCCAAGGGCTGGGGCCGCACGATCACGGGCGCCTGCCTGTGGGCACTCCTGGCCTTCCTGGCGACCGGCCTCTACCTGCGCTGGCCCAGGATCCACCGCTGGCGGATCTGGCTGAGACCGAGCCTGTCGCGTCCCGGCCGCGCGCGGTGGTGGTCGCTCCACGCGGTGGCGGGGACGTGGCTCACGCCGGTCTACCTCGTCATCGCGCTCACCGGCCTGACTTGGTCCTACCCGTGGTTCAAGGACGGCGCCACGGCGCTTCTCGCGGGCGGCGACGCGGCGAAGCCCGTCCGTACGCCCGGCCGCACGGCGGTCCACGGCCGGCCGGCCGAAGCCACCGCGCCGCTGGAGCCGCCGCCCCTCGACCGCGCCTGGGCCGCCTTCCGGGCGGCGGAGGGGCGCGAGGCGGTCTCCGCGATCCTGAGCGTGCCGGAGGCCGAGGCGGTCTCGATCCGCATCCGCTGGCTGCCACGGGGCGTCGACGCGCCGAGCGCCCGCAACGAGGCGCGCTACCACGCCGCCACGGGCGTGCTGGTCTCGGCCGAGCACGCCGCCGACCTGCCGCTCGGGCGGCGCCTCGTGGAGAACATCCTGGAGGTGCATCGCGGCCGCTTCTTCGGCGACCCCTTCGCCCTGCTGTTCTGCCTCGCGGCGCTGGCCATGCCGGGCTTCGCGGCCACCGGGCTGACGCTCTACCTCCTGCGCCGCCGGGCTGACGCCCGCCGCGGGGCGATCGAGCCCGCGCCATCGGCGGCGGCCGTTCGCGCCGCGAACCCCTGAGACAGCGTCCGCTCGAAGCCCCCGGCCGGAACCTGCGGTCGCCGCAGGTCCCGCGACTTAGAGCCGGGCGGTGATCGTCGCCAGCACCGAGAGCGGTGCGCCCGGGAGGTTGTTGAACGGGTTGAACGGCTGCTCGATGTAGCGCCGGTCGGTCAGGTTCCGCGCGTTGATCGAGAACCGGGCGTGCTCGCCGAAGTCGTAGAACACGGCCGCGTCCAGTCGGGCGTAGCCGCCCACCGCATAGCTGCTGTTCAGGTCGCCGGCGCGGCGCCCGACATAGGTGATCCCGGCCCCGACGGTCCAGCCGAGCAGGACGCCCTCCTGAAACTGGTAGGTCGACCAGATGCTGCCGCTGAAGGCCGGCGCGCCGACCAGCCGGTTGCCCACCGCGAAGGTGGTGTCCCGCGTGATCCGGGCATCAAGGACGCTGATGCCCCCGATGACCTTCCATCCCGGCAGGACCTGGCCGGCGAGGTCGGCCTCTACGCCCTCGGAGCGCTGCTGCCCGGTGATCACCGAGAAGCCCGTATTGACCGGGTCGGCGGCCGCGACGTTGTTGCGGATGATGCGGAAGGCCGCCGTCGACAGGGTCAGGTCCGGGCTCAGGTCGAGCCGGCTGCCGATCTCGTAGAGTTCGCCGGTCTCGGGACGCGGATTGCCGGCGTTGTAGACGTTGTCGGTCTGCGGCTTGAACGAGGTCGCGTAGCTCGCATAGAGCGTCAGCGGCTCCGCGGGCCGGTAGATGAGGCCGACGCGGGGCGAGGTCCCGGACAGTTCCTGGTCGGGCGGGATCGTGCGCGAAGTCGGGACGCGGCTGAAATAATACTGCGTGCCCGTGTCGTAGCGGACGCCGACGAGCAGTTGCAGGCCGAGGCCGAGATCGATCTGGTCCTGCGCGTACAGGCCGGCCAGCGCGTTCTTCTGCTTGAGGTCGGACTGGAACTGCAGTCCGACGATCGTGGGGCCGGGGAGCGGGGCGAGGAAGTTCACCGACGGGTAGGTGGCGCTCTGCGTCGTGTAGGCGCGGCGGTAGCCGTTGGTGTACTCGACGCCGGCCAGCACCGTGTGCCGGAAGCCCAGCAGGTCGAACTTGGCCACGATCTCGGTCTGACTGTCGACGGAGGCGTAGGTCGAGTAGACGCCGGTCTCGCGGCGGGTCACCATCGTGTTGCCGTCGGTGAGGCCGGTGGCGCGGCTCGCCAGCGCGTTGAACCCGCCCCATTGCGCGTTGAGCACCTCGCGCAGGGTGATGTTGGCGTTGAGGTCGTGCTCGACCTTGAGCAGGCCGAAACTCGCGTCGCCGTTGTAGCGGGAGAACGGCGCCCCGTAGTAGCGCGCGACGTTGTCGAGGGGCACGCGGCCGTTCCGGGCGACGAGGCCCTCGTCGTACTGGTTGTCGACCCGGGTGAACTCGCCGAGGAACGTGACGCGCGTGTCCGGCGCCGGGGTCCACGCGAAGGCCGGGGCCACGAAGGTGCGGGAATTGTCCCGCCCGCCGAAGTTGCGGAAGGTCGGGTCCGATTGCCCGGCGAAGCTGAGGCGCGCCGCCAGGCCCTCCACGCCCTCGATCGCGCCCGACACCGAGCCCTGCACCCGCCGGAAGCCGAAGCTGCCGGCCTGCAGGTTGATGTCGCCGGACGGCGCCCGGGTGGGCTGCCGGGTGACGATGTTGATCAGGCCTCCGGGATCGCCGCGCCCGTACAGGACCGAGGCCGGCCCCTTCAGCACCTCGATCCGCTCCACGTCGGCCAGATCCCGGGTGACCGCGGAGAAGTTGCCGGCTTGGTTCAGCAGCACGCCGTCGATGGCGTAGGTCTGGGTCCTGAAGCCGCGGATTATGAAGGTGTCGCTCCGGCCCTGGATCGTGCCCCCGGGCTGGACGCTGCTGACGTTCTGCAGCGCGTCGCTCAGGCGAATGTCCTGCTGATCGACCAGCACGTCGCGCGGCACCACCTGCACCGCTTGCGGCGTATCCCGCAGGGCCGTGTCGGTGCGGGTCGCGGTGGCCGAGCGCGTGGCGCGATAGCCGATCACCGGCCCGCCTGCCCGCTCCACCGCGGGCCCCGTCCCGGTGACGCTCAGTTCGGAGAGAGCGATCTCATCGGTCGCCGGTCCGGCTTGCGCGCCGACCGGGGCGGGAAGCAGGATCAGCAGCGTCGTGGCGAGCCCGACGGCGCGGACGGTCCAGTCATCCTGCGCGTTTGCCTTGTGATCGATCGTGTCGATCCGGTCCGAGCTCATAGGTTAAAATCGTTCTCAGGAGGTTCGCATCGTGGCGATGGCCTTTTCCTAGAAGCGTTCATCCCGAGCGGTTCAATGCAGGATGGGCGGCGGGACGACGGAAACCGTGGTCTCTCTGCCAAAATGGCCATCCATGTGGCTAAAGCGTCACGGGGATGTCGTCGAAAGATTTGAACTTGTTCAAAAGTGATTGCCTGGGCGTGTATGTGGCCGACGCCTAGACAACCCCACCGACGCGGCCCGGCGCGACGGCCAGAACGGTCTGGTTCGGGCGAATCGCGTCGCGCTCACCCTGCCGGGGCCTGACCGGGCACGCCGCCACGCGGCACACGGCCGACCGGCCCGCGCGAGGGGGGCGCGGGCCGGTCGGCCTAGCGGGGGCCGTGACCGGCCCGCGATCGGGAATGAGATCGGGATAAGATCAGGGGCCCGCCGGCGGCCCGGCGGCCCCGGCCCGCGGCAGGCGGCCGTCGAGCCCCGCCTCCAGCAGCGCGTGGAGCTGCGCCACGGCCGCGGCCACGTCGTAATCCGGCAGCGCGGCGCGGCCGACGACGATTCCCCGCATCAGCGGCCCGAGAACCGCGTAGAGCGCGGCCGGATCGAAGTCCGGGGCGCTGGACAGCGCCGCGAAGGTTGCCGTGAACCAGTCCCGGGTCTCGGCCTCCGTCCGCGCCGTCATGGCGGCGATGGCCGCGTTGCGGGTGGATTCCGACCAGATCTCCACCCGCAGGGTCGCGGCCTCGCGGCTGATCGACACGAAGTAGCGGGCAATGATCTCCAGCAGCGCGCCGCGTCGGTCGCCGCTGACCTCCATCTCGGCCACCAGACGGGTGCCGCGCTCGCGCTCGCGCTCCACGAGCCCGAGGACCAGGGCCTCCTTGGATTCGAAGTAGCGATAGAAATTGCCGGGACTCATCGCCGCCTCGCGGGCGAGATCCTGCATGGTGGTGCGGTGGAAGCCGTTGCGGGTGAAGCAGGCCTCGGCGGCGTCGAGGATGTGTTCGCGCCGGGTGGCGGGATTGCCGCGGGGGGGCGCCGCTCCGGCGGCCTCGACGCTCACCGCCCGGGCTGGGCCGCGAGGGCGACCGGCACGATCCGGCTCTGATCCTTGGCCGGGATGGAGACCGCGCAGGATTGCGGCCCCTGATGCAGATCCGCGCAGATCCGCGCCTGCCAGCCGTCCGGACCGGCCCCGGTCCAGCCGATCAGCGCCAACCAAGCCAGGGCCAGAACGGCGCCGAAGGTCAGGTTGGCGGGTGTGCAGACCGCGCGGGCGAGGGCGAGGATACCCGGGCCACGGGCGCCGAAACGATCGGAGTCCAGATCGGACCAGCGGCCTTCGAACGTGAGAGCCATCGTGCGCTCCTGCTTGCCTTCTCCTTGTAATGAACGTTCATTCCCACTGGATGCCGGAAAGTCGCCACGACGGCGGGATCCCGCCGGCCGTCGAGCACGGGGACAGGCGCGGGCGTGACCCTGGCCGGTTCGAAGGCGCCGCTTCAAAGGGGTGCCGGTGCCGTCTGCGCGGGACGAGGCGGGCGGGAGGACCGGGGTGGGTCCGATCCCGGCCCCCTCTCGCCCCGCCGCCGCATCGCCCGGCCGGAGCGCATCCGGGCGGCCTGCCCCGGATGCGCGCGGCGCGCCGTCAGCCGAGCACGGCCGGCTTGAGGGCCCCGGTGCGGTCGTGGAAGTCCGGGCCGTTGGTGGTCCGGGCCACGTGGCCGGCCCGGATCAGGTAGTCGCCGAAATGCTCGCCCGGCTGCCGGCCCTTGGCGTAGTCGGCAAACAGCGGGTCGAGGGTGCCGCGGATCTCGGAGGCGGCCACGTCCTCCCGGTAGAGCTTGTTCAGGCGCGAGCCGTCGAAGGCGGCGCCGAGATAGAGGTGGTAGCGCTCCGGGCCGCGGCCCACGAGGCCGATCTCGGCGATGAACGGTCGGGCGCAGCCGTTCGGGCAGCCGGTGGAGCGGATCGTGATCTCCTCCTCGGCGAGCCCGTGGGACGCGAGGCTCTCCTCCAGCTCGCTCATCAGGTCGGGCAGGTAGCGCTCGCTCTCGGCCAGCGCGAGGCCGCAGGTCGGCAGGGCCACGCAGGCCATCGAATTGCGCCGGAGCGCACCGGCGCCCCGGGTCAGGCCGTACTCGTCGACGAGCGCGTCGATCTCGGCCCGCTTCTCCGCCGGGACGTTGGCGACGATCACGTTCTGATTGCCGGTGAGGCGGAAATCGCCCTGGTGCACCTCGGCGATGCGGCGCAGCCCCGAGAGGAATTGCGGGCCGCCGTCGATGTCCTTGATCCGGCCCGACGGCACGTACAGCGTCAGGTGATGGCGGCCGTCGTCGCCCTCGACCCAGCCGTAGCGGTCGCCGTTGCCGGTGAACACGTAGGGCTTGGGTGCGCCGAGCTTCTTGCCGACGCGCGCCTCCACCTCGGCGCGGAAGGCGTCCAGCCCGTAGCGCTCGATCGTGTACTTGAGCCGGGCGTTCTTGCGGTTCTTGCGGTTGCCCCAGTCACGCTGGACCGTCATCACGGCCTCGGCGACCTTGATGGCGTCCTCGGGCTCCACGAAGCCCATCACGTCCGCGGTGCGCGGGAAGGTGTCGGGCTCGCCGTGGGTCATGCCCATGCCGCCGCCGACCGTGACGTTCCAACCGGTGACCTGGTTCTTCTCGTCGAGGATCGCGATGAAGCCGAGATCGTGGGCGAAGATGTCGACCTCGTTGGAGGGCGGCACCGCCACCACGGTCTTGAACTTCCGCGGCAGGTAGGTCCGGCCGTAGACCGGCTCGACTTCGGCCGCGTCCTCGCCGCCGACCACGCGCTCGCCGTCGAGCCAGATCTCGCGCCACGCGCTGGTCTTCGGCAGCAGCGAGTCGGAGATGTCCTTGGCCAGCTGGTAGGCGGCCCTGTGGGCGCCCGCTTGCGCCGGGTTCGTCGCCGCCATGACGTTGCGGTTGACGTCGCCGCAGGCCGCGATCGTGTCGAGGAGCGCGCCGTCGATGGCGGCCATCGTGCGCTTCAGGTTCGACTTGATCACACCGTGGTACTGGAAGGTCTGGCGCGTGGTCGCGCGCAGCGCCCCGCCCGCGTAGGTCCGGGCGATGTCGTCGAGGATCAGCCACTGCTTCGGCGTGATCACGCCGCCGGCGATGCGCAGGCGGATCATGAAGCTGTAGGCCTTGTCGAGCTTCTTCTTGGTGCGCTCGGGGCGCAGGTCCCGGTCGTCCTGCAGGTACATCCCGTGGAACTTGACGAGCTGCCCGTCATCCTCCGAGATCGCCCCGGTGGCGTGCTTGAGGAGGCCGTCGGCCAGCGTGCCGCGGAGGTAGCCGCTGGCGATCTTGATGTGCTCGTTGGCGGCGAGCTGGGCCGCGCGGGCGGCCTCGGCCTCGGTGATCGGCCGCTCCGCAGGCGGGGTCTCGTAGATGCGCTTGGCCGGGGTGGCGGCGCCGGGGGCCGGGGTCTCGGCGGCGTCGCGGGGGCTGTGGTCGTCCATGGAACGAATCCAATATCGTCGACTGCGTAGGCCTCTGCCCGGCCGCGGATCCCCGCAGCCCAGGCCAGAGCGTGAAACTCGATGTCCCGGGAGACCGCCTGCGCGGCCACCTCCCGCGCCCCGCCGGGGCTGGACCGCTCCGCGCCGGAGCGGGCCGTGCGATCCCTAGTAAACGTCCTGCTGGTAACGATGGCTGCGCTCCAGCGCCGCGACCTGCGCCTCCGCGTCGGCGGCGCTCAGGTTCTTGGTGGTCTCGTAGGCCTTCACCACCGCGGCGCGCACGTCCTTGGCCATGTTCTTGGCATCGCCGCAGACGTAGAAGTGGGCGCCTGCGTCGAGCCAGGAGACCAGTTCCGCCGCGTGCTGGGTGATCCGGTCCTGCACGTAGACCTTCTCCGGCTGATCCCGCGAGAAGGCCACGTCGATCCTGGTGAGGGACCGGTCCTCCAGGGCGTCCTGCCACTCGAGCTGGTACAGGAAGTCGTGGGTGAAGTGGCGGTCGCCGAAGAACAGCCACGACCGCCCGGTCTTGGAGCCCTCCGCCTCGATCGCCCGGCGCTCCTGCACGAAAGCCCGGAACGGCGCGACGCCGGTGCCCGGCCCGACCATGATGATGTCGGTGGCCGGATCCTGCGGCAGGCGGAAGTGGCGGTTCGGCTTCAGCCGCACCCGCAGCTTGGCGCCGTCCCGGATCCGGTCGGCGACGTGGACCGAGGCCACCCCCGAGCGGGCGCGGCCGTGGGTCTCGTACCGCACGGCCACGATGGCGAGGTGGACCTCGTCGCCCACCTCCTTGCGCGAGGAGGCGATCGAGTAGGCCCGCGGCGGCAGCGGCCGGGTGATGGTGGCGAGATGTTCGGCGGTCAGCGCGGCCGGATAGGTCTGGATCAGGTCGATCAGGTGCCGCCCCTCGATCCAGGCCTTGGCCTCGCCGCTGTCGATCAGGGTCTGCGCCTCAGCGTGGCCGGTGGCCTTCACGAAGCGCTCGATGGTGGCGGCCGAGAGCGTGGTAATATCCCGCTCGGCGAGGAGCGCCTTGCGCAGGGCCTCGTCGTCCGACAGCCCCGCGGCCTTCAGGATCTCGTCCACGAGCTGCGGATCGTTCTCAGGGTAGATCTCCAGCGAATCGCCAGGCTCGTAGGCCGGCGCGCCGTCCTCGAAGGCCAGCGCCAGGTGGATCGTCTCCTTGTCGGAGCGCGACGAGTTGAGGTTCACGTGCTCCACGACCTCGACCACCAGGGGCTCGCGGCTCGGCTCGGCCTCGTCGTCCTCGCCGGCACCGGCGCGGGCGAAGTCGACCGCCACGACGTTGTCGGTGGCCTCCGCCGGGGCCAGGGCCTTCAGCGTCGCCTTGATCCAGTCGGCGGCGGGCTTCTCGAAATCGAGGTCGAGGTCGGCCCGCTCGGCGGCGCGCTTGGCGCCCAGCGCCTCGAAGCGCGCGTCCAGCGCCTTACCGATGGCGCAGAACTCCGCGTAGGACGTGTCGCCGAGCGACAGGACCGCGAACTCGACGCCGTCGAGGCGCGGGGCACCCTCCCCCATCAGCTCGCCGTAGGCCCGCACGGCCCGGGCCGGCGGCTCGCCCTCGCCCCAGGTGGCCGCGATGGCGACGAGCTTGCCGGCCTTGGGCAGGGTCGAGATGTCGAGATCGGAGAAGTCCACGACCTTCGGCTTGAAGCCCTGCTTGCGGGCCAGCTTGGCGACGCTGCCGGCGAGGGCCTCGGAATTCCCCGATTCGCTGGCGTAGATCACCGTCAGCGGCGCGGCGGCCTTGGGCGGGGCGGCCGGCACGGCGGCCGGCTGGCCGCCCGCGGCGTCGAGCCCGGCGAGGAAGCCCGCGAGCCAGGCGCGCTGCGTGGGGCTCGCGGCCCCCAGCACGGCGTCGAGGCTGGCGCGCTCGCCGTCCCCGAACGGGGCGGTGCGCGGAAGGAGGTTCTGGCGTGACATCAGGAGACCATGTCGTGGCCTACGCGGCCGGTGTCAATCGAGAAACGTTCTTTTTGCAGAACGGGCGGAGATTAGGACATCGCATTCGTTGCGCTGCGAAAGAAAGGAATATTATTCCCCTACCACGGCGAGGACCGGACCCGTGCCCGGCAGGTGCCGCCCGTTCTTGGGCGGCGCCGGCAGCGGCAGGGCGGTGGTGGACTTCACCTTCTCCATGGCGAACCGCGACGTGACGTTCTTCAGGGGCAGAACCGCGATGAGGTGCTTGTAGAAGCTGTCATACGCCTGCATGTCGGCGACGACGACCCGCAGCATATAATCCACGTCGCCCGCCATCCGGTAGAACTCCAAGACCTCCGGCATCGCCGAGACTGTCGCGGCAAAGCGCTGCAGCCATTCCTGCGAGTGATCCGCTGTCTCGATGGAGACGAACACGGTCAACCCGAGGCCGAGCTTGACCGGATCGAGCACCGCGACCCGCCGGTCGATCACGCCGTCGGCCTCCAGCTTCTGGATGCGCTTCCAGCAGGGGGTTTGCGACAGGCCGACCCGCTCGCCGATCGCCGCGATGGAGAGCGTCGCGTCGGTCTGCAGCAGGGCGAGAATCTTCAGATCGATCGCGTCCAAAGCTGTCTCCGTTGGCTTCCCCCGTGCGGGTCGGCGCGGGGGCGATAAGAATGGCGTACGACAAAAGTGAGAAGAATTTTTTATTCTACAGGCCGTCTGCCCTCGCCGTCCGCCGTGTGCAACCGCACGTCCGGTCCCGGTCCTGGGTCGACTCGCCCGTCGAAGCGCCTTGACTTCGTTCGGTATAGCGAACATTTCGACGGTTCGACAACAGGGTGCCGCGCAGGCCGTGCCCTTTCCATCACGCCAATCCCGAGACATGTCGCGATGACCCGTCCGGACCGACAGACAGCTGAAGCCCTCGCGGAGCGGCTGTCCGGGCTCGACCTCCCAGGCCGCCTCCACCTGATCGCCGCCGAGATCCCCGGCCGGCTCGTCTTCACCACGAGCCTGGGCGTCGAGGATCAGGCGCTCACCCACGCGCTGGTCATGGCGGGTCTCGCCAAGGGGCTCGCCGGGGGCCGCGTCGCGATCGTCACCCTCGATACCGGCCGCCTCTTCGCCGAGACCTACGACACCTGGGCCGAGACCGAATCGGCCTACGGCATCCGCATCGCCGCCTACGCGCCTGAGCGTGCGGCCGCGGAGGAGTTCGTGCGCGACGCGGGCATCAACGGCTTCCGGCGCTCGGTGGCGGCCCGGCAGGCCTGCTGCGGCTTCCGCAAGGTCGAGCCGCTGGGCCGCGCCCTCGACGGCGCGAGCGGCTGGCTCACCGGGCTGCGGGCCGGCCAGTCCGCCAACCGGGCCGAGACGCCGCTCGCCGAGTTCGACGCCGGCCGCGGCCTGATCAAGCTGAACCCGCTGGCCGACTGGTCGCGGGCGCGGATCGACGCCTTCGTGCGCGACAACTTCGTCCCCTACAACGTGCTCCACGACCGCGGCTTCCCGTCGATCGGCTGCGCCCCCTGCACCCGCGCGGTGAAGCTCGGCGAGCCGGAGCGGGCCGGCCGCTGGTGGTGGGAGCAGGAAGACAAGAAGGAGTGCGGCCTGCACGTCGGACGCCCCCTCGCGTCGGTGCAGCCGGGCCAGGAGCCCGCCGCCTTCGAGACCACCCCGCCTCAGACCCGCCAGCCGGAGTTCGCCCGATGAGCGCCGCCCTCGCCGCCGCCGTGCCGCCGAGCGCCACGATGCGCGCACAGACCGCCGCCGACCGCCTCAGCCACCTCAAGCGGCTGGAGGCCGAGAGCATCCACATCTTCCGGGAGACGGTCGCCGAGACCGAGAATCCGGTGATGCTCTACTCGATCGGCAAGGATTCCTCGGTGCTGCTGCACCTCGCCCTGAAGGCCTTCGCGCCCGGGCGCCTGCCGTTCCCGCTGCTCCACGTCGACACGACCTGGAAGTTCCGCGAGATGATCGCCTTCCGCGACGCCCGCGCGAAGGAACTCGGCCTCGACCTCCTGATCCACACCAACCCGGACGGGCTCGCCCGCGGGGTCGGGCCGGTGAGCCACGGCTCCGAGGTCCACACCGACGTGATGAAAACGCAGGCCCTGCGGCAGGCGCTGGACCGGCACAAGTTCGACGCCGCCTTCGGGGGCGCCCGCCGCGACGAGGAGGCGAGCCGCGCCAAGGAGCGGATCATCTCCCTGCGCACCGCGCAGCACCGCTGGGACCCGAAGCGCCAGCGCGCCGAGCCCTGGCACCTCTACAATCTCCGGAAGAAGCGCGGCGAGTCCCTGCGGGTCTTCCCGCTGTCGAACTGGACCGAGCTCGATATCTGGCTCTACATCGAGCAGGAAAACATTCCGATCGTGCCGCTCTACTTCGCCAAGGAGCGGCCCGTCGTCGAGCGCGACGGCCAGCTCATCATGGTCGACGACGCGCGGCTGCCCCTCGCACCCGGCGAGACCCCGCAGCAGCGCCTCGTCCGCTTCCGCACCCTCGGCTGCTACCCGCTGACCGGCGCGGTGGAGAGCGACGCCGCAACGCTGCCCGAGATTATCGGCGAGACGCTGGCCGCCCGCACCTCGGAGCGGCAGGGCCGGGTGATCGACAAGGACGGGGCCGGCGCCATGGAGCGCAAGAAGCAGGAGGGCTACTTCTAATGACCGTCCACCAGGCTCCCACCGCCTTCACCGACCGCGCCTCCGGCTACGCGGCCTTCCTCACCGCCCACCGCAGCAAGGCGGTGCTGCGCTTCATCGCCTGCGGCTCGGTGGATGACGGCAAGTCGACCCTGATCGGGCGGCTCCTGCACGACACCAAGCAGATCTTCGACGACCAGATCTCGGCGCTCCAGCGCGATTCGCGCAAGCACGGCACGCAGGGGCAGGAGGTGGATCTCGCGCTGCTGGTGGACGGCCTCCAGGCCGAGCGCGAGCAGGGCATCACCATCGACGTCGCCTACCGGTTCTTCTCCACCGACAAGCGCTCCTTCATCGTGGCCGACACGCCCGGCCACGAGCAGTACACCCGCAACATGGCCACCGGCGCCTCGACGGCGGACGTGGCGGTGATCCTGGTCGATGCCCGCCAGGGCCTGACCCGCCAGACCCGGCGCCACGCGCTGCTGGTCTCCAATCTCGGGATCCGCCGGGTGGTGCTGGCGGTGAACAAGATGGACCTCGCCGGATGGGCGCAGGGCACCTTCGACGGCATCGTGGCGGGTTTCTCGGACTTTGCCCGGGATCTCAAGTTCTCCGAGGTCAAGGCGATCCCGCTCTCGGCCAAGAACGGGGACAACGTCGTGGACGCGGGTGTCGCGGCGCCCTGGTACACGGGCGGCCCGCTGCTGACCTATCTGGAGACCGTCCCGGTCCACGCGGAGGCGCTGAACGCGCCGTTCCGCATGGCGGTGCAGTGGGTCAACCGTCCGAATTCCGAGTTCCGCGGCTACAGCGGCCGGATCGCCAGCGGCCGGGTGCGCCCGGGCGATTCGGTGACGGTCCAGCCCTCGGGTCGGACCTCCACGGTGGCGCGGATCCACACCGCCGACGGCGACCTGCCCGAGGCCGGCGAGGATGAGTCGGTGACCCTGGTGCTGGCCGACCAGATCGACGCGTCCCGCGGGCAGGTGATCGTCGCCACCGACGCGCCGATGCGGGTCACCGAGACCCTGGACGCCCGCCTGTTCTGGGCGGCCGAGACCGATCTGAGCCCGGGGGCCAGCCTGTTCGCCAAGATCGGCACCGCCACGGTCACCGCGACCGTGGAGCGGATCGTCTCGCGCATCGACCCCGAGACCGGCAAGCCCGGCCCGGCCGAGCGCCTGTCGGCCAACGACATCGCCGACGTGTCCCTGCGCCTCGACCGGCCGGTGGCGGTCGACGCCTACGCGGAGAACCGCGAGACCGGCAGCCTGATCCTGATCGACCGCGAGACCACCGACACGGCGGCCCTCGGGCTGGTCCAGGCCCCGAAGGCGACGGCGGCGACGCCCGGCGCGGCGATGCCCGGCGCGGCGAAGGCCGCCGACGGAGGCGGTCTCCTCGCCCGCCTCGGCCGGCTGTTCGGGCGCTGAGGCCGAGAGGCGCGCACAACGAACGGCCCCCTCCTGCACGGGAGGGGGATCCGCCCACGATCCGGATGGCGTCGCTGCGCTCGCGACGACGCGGCGAGCCGTCTCGGCACCGCGCCCGATCAGACCAGCTTGAAGCGCAGCGCCCCGAGCCCTTCGAGTTCCGAGACCACTTCGTCGCCCGGCTTCAGCCACGCCCGATCCTGGCGCGGGATCTTCTCCCCGAAGATCACGCCCTGCGGCGTGCCGGTGTAGAAGATGTCGCCCGGCTTGATCGTCATGACCTTCGACGCGAAGCTGATCAGCTGGCGGCAATTGAAGATCATGTCGCTGGTGTTCCAGTCCTGCCGCACCTGGCCGTTCACCAGAGTCTTGAGCGTCAGGTCATTCGGGTCCTTCACCCGGTCGGAAGTGACGAGGTAGGGACCGAGCGGGGCGAACCCGTCGGAGGTCTTGCCGATCATGAACTGCGAGGTCAGAGTCTGAAGATCCCGGGCGCTGAAATCGTTGCCCGTGCAGTAGCCGGCCACGTAGTCGAGGGCGTCCGCCTCGGAGACGTTCCGGCATTCCCGGCCGAACACCATCACCAGCTCGGTCTCGTAATCGAATTCCCGCGCGGCCTGGGTCGGCAGCGTGATCGTGCCCCCGTGGTGGTTCAGGGCGTTGTTGTACTTGTTGAACAGCGGCGGGTCCTTGGGGATCGGCGTGCCGGTCTCCTCCGCGTGGTGGCGGTAGTTGAAGCCCATCATGATGATCTTCTCGGGCCGCGTGACCACCGGCCCGTAGGCGATGCCCGACTCCGCCAGCAGGAAGCGCCCGTCGGGGGCGGCCTCGACCGCGTCGATCAGCGCCCGCAGCGCCGGGCCGCGCCCGTTCTGGAGCAGGTCGTCCATGTCGGTCGGGGCTGGCATCCCGAGCCCGCTGCCGGCGGCCGCGACGTCGAGCACGCCATCCTTCATCTTCACGCCCAAGGTGTAGCCGTCGCCGCGGCGCATGTTGATGAGGGTCATGTCCCGGGGCATGCCGAAGGGCGCGGGCGCGCCCGGCTTGCCGGGCCCGGGCGCCGTCGTCCGCTCGTCGGCCGCCCGGACGGGCGTTGCCGCCGCGGCGAGGCCCGCGGCCGTAGCGGTCAGGAATTCGCGTCGGTTGCCCATGCTGCCTCTCCTCCGGCCGGCCCGTCTGGCGCGGGCGCGATCCGGGGGGAGCCTGCACGGACCCTGGCCGCGTCGCCAGGGCCTGCCGGGGGCGGCGTGTGACGGGTCAGGCCGCCTGTGAGGTGGCGCCGAGCCCCCAGGCCTGCGCCAGCAGCGCGTAGGATTCGTGCCGGGCGGCCTGATCGGGGATGGCCGAGACGATCATCAGCTCGTCGGCCTGGGTGCGCGCGACCATGTCGGCGAGCCGGGCCCGGAGAGTCTCGGGGCCGCCCACGTGCAGGCGGTCGCGGCCGCGCTCGATCTGCAGGCGCTCCCCGTCGGCATACGGGTAGGCGAGCGCCTCGGCGAGGCTCGGCAGCGGCCGGTACTCGCCCCGCTCCCGCCGCAGGGTCGCGAGGCGCGCGCTGGATGCCAGCCGCTCGGCCTCGGCATCCGTGGCGGCACAGATCGCCGCGACCGCCAGGATCGCGTGGGGCTTGCTGCCGAGCCGGGTCGGCCGGAAGAGATTCCGGTAGTCGAGCATCGGCGCCTCGGCCGGCATGCCGGAGAAGTGCTGCGCGAAGCCGAAGCCGCAGCCGATCTCGCCCGCGAGACGGGCGCTGTAATCGGAGGAGCCGAGCAGGAAGATCGGCGGCAGCGGCACGCCCGCGGGGCTCGCCTCGATCCGCGCGAACGGATGCCCCTCCGGGAAACCGCCGTCCCAGAACAGCAGCTCCTGCAGGCGGTCGAGGAAGTCGTCGCCCCCCGCCCCCGGCGCCTCCCGGCGGCGCAGCGCCCGCGCGGTGACGCCGTCCGTGCCGGGCGCGCGCCCGAGTCCGAGGTCGATCCGGCCGGGGAACAGGGCCTCCAGCACCCGGAAGCGCTCCGCCACCATCAGCGGCGCGTGGTTCGGCAGCATGATCCCGCCCGAGCCGACCCGGAGGTTGCGGGTCGCGGCGGCGATCTGGCCGATCATGATCTCGGGGGCCGGGCTCGCCACGTTGGGCAGGGCGTGGTGCTCGGCGAGCCAGTAGCGCCGGTAGCCGAGGCCGTCGACGTGGCGGGCGAGTGCCAGGGTGTCGTGCAGCGCCTGGGCCGGGGTCGAATCGGCGCCGACGAAGGAGAGGTCGAGAACGGAGAGCGGAATCATCAGCGAGATCTGGTATCGACGCGCCCGCAAAGCGAGGGCGCCGGCGCGGGGGAGATCTGCGCTGCGCGCCCGGGGCGCCGCCCCACTCCGTGCCGCGCACCGCCTTGCCGGCTCAGCGTCCCGGGCCTAGGGTCCGCCGCGCCGCGAAGAGGCGGCGCCTGACCTCGAGAATCCGGAGCATCGCACGCCATGGCTCTCCTCGCCGACGTCCTCTCGCGGGTGAAGCCGTCCGCGACCATCGTGATGACTCAGAAGGCCCGGGACCTGAAGGCGTCGGGCGTCGACGTCATCAGCCTGTCGGTGGGCGAGCCGGATTTCGACACGCCCGAGCACATCAAGCAGGCGGCGATCGACGCGATCCACCGCAACGAGACCCGCTACCCGCCGGTCTCCGGCATCGTGCCCCTGCGCGAGGCGATCGTGCGCAAGTTCAAGCGCGAGAACGGGCTCGACTACAAGGTCGCGCAGACCATCGTGGGCACCGGCGGCAAGCAGGTGCTGTACAACGCCTTCCTCGCCACCCTGAATCCCGGCGACGAGGTGGTGATCCCCCGTCCCTACTGGGTGTCCTACCCGGAGATGGTCGGGCTGTGCGGGGGCACGCCGGTCTTCGCCGACGCCGACATGGCCAACGGCTTCAAGCTCCAGCCCGAGGAGCTGGACCGGGTGCTCACCCCGAAGACCAAGTGGATCGTCCTCAACTCGCCCTCGAACCCGTCCGGGGCCGCTTATTCCCGCGCCGAGATGAAGGCGCTCACCGACGTGCTGCTCCGCTACCCGGACGTGCACATCCTGACCGACGACATCTACGAGCACCTGACCTACGGCGATTTCGAATTCGTCACCCCGGCCCAGGTCGAGCCGCAGCTCGTGGACCGCACGCTGACCATGAACGGCGTCTCGAAGGGCTATGCCATGACCGGCTGGCGCATCGGCTACGCGGCCGGTCCGGAGAAGCTGATCAAGGCGATGGATTTCGTCCAGGGCCAGCAGACCTCGGGGGCGAGCACGATCGCGCAATGGGCCGCGGTCGCCGCCCTCGACGGCCCGCAGGACCATCTGGCCACGTTCCGTTCGGCCTTCCACGGCCGGCGCGACCTCGTCGTGTCGATGCTCAACCAGACCAACGGCCTGACCTGCCCGACGCCCGAGGGCGCGTTCTACGTCTACCCGTCCTGCGCGGCGCTGATCGGCAAGAAGACGGAAGCCGGCAAGACCATCGAGACCGACGAGGATTTCGTCATGGAGCTGCTTCAGGCCGAGGGCGTGGCCGCCGTCCACGGCTCGGCCTTCGGGCTCGGCCCGAACCTGCGCATCTCCTACGCGACCTCGAACGCGGTGCTGGAGGAGGCCTGCCGGCGCATCCAGCGCTTCTGCGGCTCGCTGCGGTAGCGGCCCGATCGTCCCCGGAGGCGTCCCGTGCCCACCATCGCGGTGATCGCCCCGGGCGCCATGGGCAGCGCCATCGGGGCCCGGCTCGCCGGCCACGGCGCGCGCGTGCTGACCTCCCTGGACGGGCGCGGGGCCGCGAGCCGCGCCCGGGCCGAGGCCGCCGGCATGGCGCATGCCGGGGACGGCGACCTCGCCGCCGCCGACCTCGTGCTCTCGATCGTGCCCCCCGCCGACGCGGAGGCGCTCGCCCGCCGCCTCGCGCCCGCCCTCGCGGCTGCCGCGAAGAAGCCGGTCTACATCGACGCCAACGCCGTCAGCCCGGAGACGGTCGGGCGCATCGCCGGGATCGTCGCGGCCACCGGCACGCCGTTCCTCGACGGCGCGATCCTGGGCCTGCCGCCGAAGCCCGGCGCCGGAGGACCGCGCGTCTACGTCTCGGGTCCCGAGACCGCCCCGGCGCTGGTGCTGCGCGACCTCGGCCTCGACCTGCGCGTCTGTCCCGGGGGCGTCGGTGCGGCCTCAAGCCTCAAGATGGGCTATGCCGGCCTCAACAAGGGCCTGACGGCGCTCGCCGCGCTCATGATCCTCGCCGCCGATCGCGCGGGTGCCGGCGAGGCGCTGCGCGCCGAACTCGCCGAGAACGAGCCCGCCCTCCTCGCCCGCTTCGCCACGGGCCTGCCCGACATGGCGCCGAAGGCCCATCGCTGGGCGCCCGAGATGGAGGAGATCGCCGGCTTCCTCGGGCCCGACGCGGCCGGGCGGCAGGTTTTCGCCGGCTATGCCGACCTCTACCGGCGCCTCGCCGGCGAGGCCGGCGCGGCCGAGATCGCCGCTCTGATACGCTTCGCCGCGGCCGCGGCGGAGCGCTGATCGCCGCGGGCGCCGCCGAAACGGCCTCGCCTCTGTTGCCGGCCCGGCCGTCACCCTCTACACGGGCTGTCCCCAGCGGCCGATGCGCCTGAAGGTTTCGCGAGCCCGCTCGGGCCTGCATGGCAGCGGGGTCGGCAGTGACGGGGTGGTCCGGACCAGTTCTCTGGGCCGTTCCTGTGAGGCTCAGTGGGCCGAGTCGCTGCAGGAGTGTCGGGAGCGCGGGGAACAGGAACCGCGAATCCGGCGCACGGCCCACATCAATTTCCCCCATCCTCGCCATCGGCCGGTCGACCCGTCGGGCGAGGCTGCGAGCGTCGGGATGCCCCGTTCCGGGACAGGATCCGGCGGGGCGATTGCGGCTTCGTTCACGCTCCGCGGCGATGATGATCCGTGACCGGGGATCCGGTCTCGCGTAACCGCGTTCTCTCGGGCCTGACGACCATGCGAGCCCTGCTCACCAGCGGCATCAAGGCGATCCTGGCGGTCGCCGCCCTTTCGACGGCCGCGCACTGGACGCTGCGCGTCCAGCGTGAATCGACGGCGGCGCCGATGCCGGTCGCCGCCATCCCCGATCCGGTCGCCACGGGCTCCATCGAGCCGCGCCAAGCCGAGCGGCAGGTGGAGCGCCCCGCCGCCGTCGCGAGCGTCCCGCCCTCCGCGACGGGGCCGCGCTCGCCCGCGGCGCCTGCATCGGGGCTCGACCAGTCGCATCTCGCCGCGCTGATCGCGGGGGCGGCACCGGCGAAGCCGAAGGTCGCCAAGGCGACCACGAAGACCGCCTCCGCCGAGAAGGCCCTGCCGGTCGAGAAGGTGGCGGCCAAGCGCTGAGGCGCCCGTCGGCGCGCACGACCGTGCGGGCTGCATGGTCCCCCTGCGCCGCGACGGATACCGAGGCGGAGCCGGGCGTGGCACGACTGCCGGCCTCAAGCGGGATGGGCCAGGCATGAGCACGCAGGTCGCGACGTCCGTCAGCGAAGACCCCGCACCTGCCTGCGCCGCCGCCGAGACGGCTCTCGCGGGCCGCCGCCGGCTCGTCGGCATCGCCCTGATGTGCGGGGCGGTCGCGTTCTTCGCGAGCCTGGATGCCAGCGCCAAGACCCTGGCGCGGGCCGGAGTCGATCCCCTGGTCACCACCTTCATGCGCTACGCCGCCAGCGTCGCGATGATCTCGCTGTTCATCAACCCGGTCCGCACGCCGGGCGTGGTCAGGAGCCGGCGGCTGACGCTGCAGATCGTGCGCTCGCTGCTGCTGTTCGCCTCCACGGCGCTGAACTTCCTGGCCTTGCGCTACCTGCAACTCGCCGAGACGATCTCGATCCAGTTCGCCGCGCCCCTCACCGTGGCGCTGCTGGCCGGGCCGCTGCTCGGCGAGTGGTCCTCGCGGGCCCGCTTGACGGCGATCGGCGTCGGCTTCCTCGGGGTGCTCGTGATCGTGCGACCGGGGCTCGGGGGGATGCACCCGGCCGCCCTGCTCTGCGTCGCCAACGTCGTGGTCTACGCCTTCTACGCGATCATCACGCGCAAGCTCGCGGCCTACGACTCGACCGCCACGACCATGTTCTACACGGGGCTCGCGGGCCTCGCGCTGATGGCCCCGCTCCTGCCCTGGATCTGGGCGAGCCCGGCGAGCCTGACCCACTGGGCCCTGCTGCTCGGCGTCGCGCTGTTCGGCACGCTGGGCCACTGGCTTCTGGTGATGGCGCATGCCCGGGCGCCGGCCAACGTGCTGGCGCCGTTCATCTACACCCAGCTGCTCTGGTCGGTGACGCTGGGCTTCCTACTGTTCGGCGACGTGCCGAGCCGCTGGACCGTGGCGGGCGCCATGATCGTCGTCGGCTCGGGCCTGTACCTCCTGGCGCAGGAGACCATTCGCCGGGAGGGGCGGCCGGCCGCCTGAGGCGACCGGCCGGATACCGTCAGCGGCCCATCCGCTCCTGACGCTCCATCCGCTCCTCGCGGCGGTTCTCGCGGGCGCGGCGGGCCGGATCGGGATCCGTGCCGAGCACGCCGCCGACCGTGCCGGTGGCGGCGCCGACCGCCCCGCCGACGACGCCGCCCACGGGGCCGGCCGCGGCCGAGCCGTCCTCGACGCCGCGCTGGGCGCCGCGGGCCGTGCCCTGGGCCTCGGCGGCACCCGCGAAGGTGATGGGCGCGAGGGCGAGGGTCGCGATCAGAAATTTCTTCATGGGTCTACTCCCGGATGTCGGTCTGGGTCGGCTCCGCGCCGCCGCGGCGAGCGGAGGGTGTGTCGTTCAACGGTTCAGACGCCGATTGGTCCCATCCGCAGTCACGGGCGCGTGATCCGCACGGCCGCTGGCCTCGGGCCGGGGCGGCTGGTAGAGAACCCGACATGCACGCTTCGCGCGCCCTGCGCGGCCCCGGCCGCCCGATCCGAATTACCGGCCCGGCCTCCGCCTGAGGGCCCGCTTCGGCGCGGCCGCGCGGAGGTCCGGGATCCTCCTGCCGCCTGAACCGAATCCGCCGGCCTGCCGCCGGCCCGACCGCCGATGCGAGACCCGATGACCGCCCCCGAGACCGCGCCCGCCCGCGACTATTCCAAGTCCCTGTTCCTGCCGCAGACCGCGTTCCCGATGCGCGCCGGCCTGCCCGTGCGCGAGCCGCTCTTCATCGAGCGCTGGAAGGCCATGGACCTCTACGGCAAGCTGCGCGCCCGCGGCCAGGGCCGGCCGAAATTCGTGCTCCACGACGGCCCGCCCTACGCCAACGGCAACATTCACATCGGCACGGCGCTCAACAAGATCCTCAAGGACGTGGTCGTCCGCTCGCAGACCGCCCTCGGCTTCGACGCCAACTACGTCCCGGGCTGGGACTGCCACGGCCTGCCGATCGAGTGGAAGATCGAGGAGCAGTACCGCGCCAAGGGCCGCAACAAGGACGACGTGCCGGTGATCGAGTTCCGGCAGGAGTGCCGGACCTTCGCGGCCCAGTGGCTCGACGTGCAGCGCGAGGAGTTCAAGCGGCTCGGCGTCACCGGCGACTGGGACCATCCCTACGCCACCATGGCGTTCCCGGCGGAGGCGGTGATCGCCGACGAACTGATGAAGTTCTCGATGAGCGGCCAGCTCTACCGGGGCTCGAAGCCGGTGATGTGGTCGGTGGTCGAGAAGACCGCGCTGGCCGAGGCGGAGGTCGAGTACGAGGAGCACGTCAGCGACACGGTGTTCGTCGCCTTCCCGATCCGCTCCGGCGCCGCGGGCGACCTCGCGGCGGCCCGGGTGGTGATCTGGACGACCACGCCCTGGACGATCCCCGGCAACCGCGCCGTCGCGTTCTCCAGGAAGATCGCCTACGGCCTCTACCGGGTCACGGAGGCGCCGGCCGACAACTGGGCGACGCCGGGCCAGAGCTACCTGCTCGCCGACAGCCTGGCCGCGACCGTATTCAAGGCGGCCCGGGTCGCGGCGTTCGAGCGTGTCGGCGACGTGAGTCCGGCGACGCTCGCTGCCCTCACCCTCGACCACCCCCTGGCCGGGCTCGGCTACGGCTTCGCCGTGCCGATGCTCGACGGCGACCACGTCACCGACGAATCCGGCACGGGCTTCGTCCACACGGCGCCGAGCCACGGCCGCGAGGATTTCGAGCTCTGGATGGCGAGCGGCCGGCTGCTGCGCGAGCGCGGCATCGACCCGACCATCCCCTACACGGTCGATGCCGACAGCGTGCTCACGGAGGCCGCCCCGGGCTTCGCCGGTACCCGCGTGCTCACCGCCAAGGGCGAGAAGGGCGACGCCAACAAGGCGGTCATCGCCGCGCTGACGGAGGCCGGGGCGCTGATCGCCCGTGGGGTGCTGCGCCACCAGTACCCGCATTCCTGGCGCTCCAAGAAGCCGGTGATCTTCCGGAACACCCCGCAATGGTTCATCGCCATGGACCGGCCGGTGGACTCCCTCGGCAACCGGACGCTCCGCGAGGTGGCGCTCCAAGGCATTGACGATACCCAGTGGGTGCCGACGCAGGGCAAGAATCGCATCACCGGCATGGTCGCCAACCGGCCGGACTGGGTGGTCTCGCGCCAGCGCGCCTGGGGCGTGCCGATCACCGTGTTCGTCCACCGGGAGACCGCCGAGATCCTCAAGGACGCGCGGGTCAACGCCCGCATCCGCGACGCCTTCGCGGCCGAGGGCGCCGACGCGTGGTTCCACGACGATGCGGCCGCGCGCTTCCTGGCGCCGGACCACGACCCGGCCGCCTACGACAAGGTCACCGACGTCCTCGATGTCTGGTTCGATTCGGGCTCGACCCACGCCTTCGTGCTGGACGATCCGGAGGCCTTCCCGGGGCTGGCCGGCGTCACGCGCGTCCGCGACGGCGGGCAGGACCGGGTCATGTACCTGGAGGGCTCCGACCAGCACCGCGGCTGGTTCCAATCCTCGCTGCTCGAATCCTCCGGGACCCGCGGCCGTGCCCCCTACGACATCGTCCTGACCCACGGCTTCGTCCTCGACGGCAAGGGCCTGAAGATGTCGAAGTCGAAGGGCAACGTCGTCGCGCCGCAGAGCGTCATCAAGGATTCGGGTGCCGACATCCTGCGCCTCTGGGTGGCGGCCTCCGACTACACCGACGACCTGCGCATCGGTCCCGAGATCATCAAGACCTTCGCGGAGACCTACCGGAAGCTGCGCAATTCCCTGCGCTGGATGCTGGGCTCGCTGGCCCACCGGGTCCCGGGCGACGACGTGGCGTACGGCGACATGCCGGAGCTGGAGCGGCTGATCCTGCACCGGCTCGCCGAGCTCGACGGCGAGATCCGCGAGGCCTACGCGGCCTTCGACACCAAGCGGGTGGTGGCGCTGCTCAACGGCTTCATGACCGGCGACCTCTCGTCCTTCTACTTCGACGTGCGCAAGGACGCCCTGTACTGCGATCCGATCTCCTCGGTCCGCCGCCGGGCGGCCCTCCAGGTGATCGACGCGGCGTTCCGGCGGGCGGCGATCTGGCTTGCCCCGGTGCTGGCCTTCACGGCCGAGGAGGCGTGGCTCGACCGCTACCCGTCCGAGGACGGCTCGGTGCATCTCCAGACCCTGCCGGAGACTCCGGCGGACTGGCTCGATGCCCCCCTCGCGGAGCGCTGGCACAAGATCCGGCGGGTCCGGCGCGTCGTCACCGGCGCCCTGGAGATCGAGCGCGCCGCGAAGCGCATCGGCGCGAGCCTGGAGGCGGCCCCGCAGGTCTACGTCGCGGATCCCGAGCTGCTCGCGGCGCTCGAGGGCTGCGACTTCGCCGACACCTGCATCACCTCCGACATCACGGTGAGCGCGGGCGAGGGACCGGCCGACGCCTTCCGCCTCGACGAGGTCCGCGGCGTCGCCGTGGTGCCGCGCCCGGCCGAGGGCCGCAAATGCGCCCGGTCCTGGCGGGTCAGCCCGAGCGTGGGCAGCGATCCGGATTATCCGGAGGTGACCCCCCGCGACGCCCAGGCCCTGCGCGAGTGGGACGCGGCGCATCCGGAGGCGAGCGCGGCGTGAGCGCGCGCGCGACCGCATCCGCCCGCCCCCCTCTCCGGGGGCGGGTGTCCCTCGCGTCGGCGAGGGACGGGAGAGGGGAGCCCGGCTTCCGGGTGCGGCGCGGCCCGCGTGGCGCCCGCGGCCCTTTCCTGCACCGTCGCGCCCCGCGCCCCGCTCCCCCGCAGGCGGGGGAGGCGGATGCGCACGGACGGCGCCGGTCCCGGGATCGCCGCCCGTGACCCCCTTCCGCGCCGGCCTCCTGGCCCTCCTCCTCACGCTCCTCCTCGACCAAGCCTCCAAGCTCAGCCTCTACTTCGGTACGGACCTCGTGCTGACCCAGCCCTGGCGGCTCACCCCCGTCGTCGACCTCGTCGTCGTCTGGAACCGCGGCGTCTCCTACGGCCTGTTCCAGCAGGAAGGCGGATTCGGGCGCTGGTTCCTCGTGGTCCTGTCGCTCGCCGCGGCGCTGGGCCTCGGGATCTGGATGCACCGGGCGGGCTCGCGGCTGCTCGCGGTGGCGCTGGGCCTCATCGTCGGCGGCGCCCTGGGCAACGCCATCGACCGGGCCGCCTACGGGGCGGTGTTCGACTTCGTCCACCTGCATGCGGGCCGCTGGTCCTGGTACGTGTTCAACGTGGCCGACGCCGCCATCGTGGCGGGTGTGATCGGCCTGATCCTCGACAGCCTGTCCCCGGCCGGGCGGCGGGGGCGGACGGACGCCGCGTAGGCCGGGGCGGGGACGCGTCGACGCGCCACTGATCCGCGCAACACACAGGCGCGCCTGCATCCCGCCCCTGGCGCGGCGTGGTCAAGGCGCCATACGATCGCCGGAAACCGGCTTCAGGCCGGAACCTGTCGGATCAGGCCGCGCCGCGGCGATCCTTGAACCGGGCGCTCCGTCCGGAACCCGTGAGGCAGCATGACCGGGCATCGCAGGCTTCGTCTCCTCCTTTCCGCCGCGGTCGTGCTGACCCCGCTGGCCGCAGGCGGCGCGCAGGCGCAGGAGCGCGGCGAGTTCATGCGCGATGCGCTGTCCGGCATCGGCCTCTTGGAGAAGCGCCAGGACCCAATCGACTACCACGAGCGCGCGCCCCTGGTGATGCCGCCCAAGCTCGACGGCAAGGCTTTGCCCCAGCCGCGGGCCCGCTCCACCAGCGCCGCTTGGCCGAAGGATCCCGAGATCGCCGAGCGTGAGCGCGCCGCCGCCGAGCGCCGTCGCCCGTCGGGCAACCAAGCCCGCGGCCGCTACGACGACAACAACGCCACGCTCTCGGTAGACGAGATCCGGGGTGGACGCCGCGCCGGAGCGAGCCTGACCACCGAGGCCGAGCGCAAGCCCGGCGACAACAATCGCGACTCCAGCCTGCTCAACCCCTTCGACCTGCTCAAGGGCAAGAGCGCGAACGCCGAGCCCGCCGACGTCGAGCCGAACCGCGACATCCTCACGGATCCGCCGACCGGATATCGCCAGCCCCCGAAGAAGCTGGCGCGGCCGTCGCCGAACGACCCGATCAACAATGCCAGCCGCGAGCGCGAGGAATCCGATCCCGGGTCCTATATCCGGCAGCGGGCGCAGCAGTAACGAAGTCGCTGTGTCGCCGTTGCAACGGCGACTCGGCGTGGCAACATGTGAACTTCGACCCGGACCGGCTCCTGCCGTCCGGAGATCAGACGGCCTCGACCCGCGCGCGCGCCCCGACGTGAGACGCCGTGTTTGGGGCCGGCAGAAGGAAAGCGGAATGCACCTGTTCAGGAAGGCGACGCCCCCCCTCTTCCCGCCGCGTCCGGGTTCGCCCCTCGGCGGCAGCGCCGGTCGGGGCGAGGCCGCGCCGTTCGGGCGTTCCGAAGCGGGCGGACCGGAGGTGACGGCCTTCACCCTCGACAACGGCCTCGACGTGGTGGTCGTCCCCGATCACCGGGCTCCCGTCGCCACCCACATGATCTGGTATCGCAACGGCTCGGCCGATGATCCGCTCGGCCAGTCGGGCATCGCCCACTTCCTCGAGCACCTGATGTTCAAGGGGACCGAGCGGCACCCGGTCGGTGCCTTCTCCAAGGCGGTGTCGGGGCTCGGCGGCCAGGAGAACGCCTTCACCAGCTACGACTACACCGCCTATTTCCAGCGGGTCGCCCGCGACCACCTCGGCACCATGATGGCGTTCGAGGCCGACCGCATGAGCGGTCTCGTCCTCGACGACGCCGTCGTGGCGCCCGAGCGCGACGTGGTGCTGGAGGAGCGCCGCATGCGCGTCGAGACCGACCCGTCGGCCCAGCTCTCCGAGGCGATGGCGGCCTCCCTGTTCGTGCACCATCCCTACGGGATCCCGATCATCGGCTGGATGCACGAGATCGAGGGCCTGAACCGCGAACACGCGCTGGCCTATTACAAGCGCTTCTACACCCCCGAGAACGCCATCCTGGTGGTGGCCGGCGACGTGACTCCCGACGAGGTCCGGCGGCTCGCCGAGGACACCTACGGCCGCGTCGCGCCGCAAGGCGCGAGGCCCGAGCGCCTGCGGGCGCGGGAGCCGGAGCCGAAGGCGCTCCGCCGCATCGCGGTCGCCGACCCGAAGGTCGAGCAGCCGACCCTGCAGCGGCTCTACCTGACCCCCTCTTGCATCACCGCCCGCGACGGCGGCTGCCACGACCTCGAGCTGCTCGCCGAGGTGCTGGGCGGCGGCTCGACCTCGTACCTCTACCGCAAGCTGGTCATGGAGACCGGCCTCGCGGTGAATGCCGGCGCCTGGTACATGGGCTCGGCGATCGACGACACCCGCTTCTCCGTCTACGCGGTGCCCGCCGAGGGCGTGCCTCTGGAGAAGCTGGAGGAGGCCGTCGACCGGGTTCTGCGCCGCGCCCCTGCGGAGGCCCTGGACGCCGAGGCGATCGAGCGCGCCAAGACCCGCCTCGTGGCCGAGACCGTCTACTCGTCCGACAGCCAGTCGTCGCTGGCCCGGATCTACGGCTCGGCGCTGGCGATCGGCGAGACCATCGAGGAGGTCCGCCGCTGGCCGACCGACATCGAAGCGGTGTCGCAGGACCGCCTCAAGAGCGCCGCCGAGCGCTGGCTGACCCCGGCCCGCTCGGTCACCGGCTACCTGACGAAGGCGCAGGATCCCGACGCCCCGGTCGCGATGGCCGCCGAGTAGCCCCGGTCGCGTCCCGGTCCGGCCCGCTGCGGGCCGGACCGGGACGTGCCGAACGGGAGCCTTGGCACGCTCCGCCGTCGCCCGAGATTGAAGACACGAGGTTCCCATGAGCTTGACCGAGACTCTGGTCGAGACCACCGCCCAGACCATCAATTCGCCCACCACGGCGCTGCCGGTGACCACCGCCCCCGGGATCGAGGCGTGGCACGTCGAGTCGCCGGTGGTGCCGATGATCGCCCTGGCCTTCACCTTCGAGGGCGGCGCGGCCCAGGACCCGGCGGGCAAGGCCGGCTGCGCCCAGATGCTGGCCCGCATGCTGGACGAGGGGGCGGGCGACCTCACCTCCGACCTGTTCCAGGAGCAGCTGGCCGCCCGGGCGATCGAGCTGTCGTTCCATGCCGGGGCCGACGCGGTCGGCGGCTCCCTGAAGATGCTGGTCAAGCATGCCGACGAGGGCATCGCGCTCCTCGCCCTGGCGCTCGCCAAGCCCCGCCTCGACCCCGACGCGATCGAGCGGGTTCGCGGCCAGATCATCGCCGGCCTGCGCTACCAGCAGAACGATCCGGGGGTCCTGGCCTCCCGCCGCTTCTTCAAGGAAGCCTTCGCCGGCCATCCCTACGCCCGCCCGTCCTCCGGCACCGTGGAGAGCGTCACGGCGATCACCCGGGACGACCTGCTGGCGATGCATGCCCGCATCATCGGCCGGGGCCGGGTGAAGGTGGCGGCCGTCGGCGCCATCGGGTCCGAGCAGCTCGCCGAGGGCCTGAACCGCGCCTTCGGGGCCCTGCCGGAGGCCGGGGAGCTGAAGGCGGTGCCGCGCACCGAGGTGCACGATCTCGGCCGGCGCGTCGTCGTCGACCTCGACGTGCCCCAGTCGGTGATCCGGTTCGGCATGGCCGGCGTGCCCTGGCGCGATCCGGACTTCATCCCGGCCTACGTGCTGAACCACATCCTCGGCGGCGGCGCCTTCACGTCCCGGCTGTTCCAGGAGGTGCGCGAGAAGCGTGGCCTCGCGTACTCGGTGGGGACCTCGCTGGTCAGCCACCGCTCGGCCGCGATGACCTGGGGCTACACCGCCACCAAGAACGAGCGCGTCGGCGAGGCCCTGTCGGTGATCGGCGACGAGATCGGCCGGCTGATCTCCGACGGTCCGGACGACGACGAACTGCAGAAGGCCAAGGATTACCTGACCGGTTCCTACGCGCTGGGCTTCGACACCTCGACCAAGATCGCCCACCAGCTGGTGCAGATCGCCTTCGAGGAACTGGGCATGGACTACATCGCCCGCCGCAACGCGATGGTGTCGGCCGTGACCCAGGCCGACATCCGCCGCGCCGCCGCCCGCACCTTCGCGGATGGCAAGATGCTGGTGGTTGCCGCCGGCCGACCGGTCGGGCTCTGAGCGAATCGGGTCCTGAGCGAAGCGCCGCTCCGCTCGGGCGGCGCTCGGTTCCGACGGCCGGCGAGGCCGGGCCCTGATCGGGGCGGTGATGGTCGCCTGCGCGCCCTCCCCCGGGAGGCCGGATAGCTGCTGATCCGGGTCCCGGCGGCGCCGGCACGGGTGCGCGGCGACTGTGGGTCGGATGCGGCGGTCGCGGCGGTGCTGTCCGAGGACCGCCTGCGGGCGCAGCCCGTGCCGTTGCGCATCCTGGCGCGCGTTCTGCAGCCGTTCGGCCGCGTCTGAAGCCACATCCCGGTGCAACGTCACGGCGCGGCCCGAAGCGCGACGACGCGCCTGCCGTCCGTCGCTCGCAACCCCGACGCCCCTCCCTACCTGAGGCCTGACGAGGCGAACCCCCGGACCGATATGCAGCTCACCGGCATCCACCATCTCACCGCGGTGACCGCCCGCGCGGCCGAGAACGTCGCGTTCTACACCGGCACCTTGGGGCTGCGCCTCGTGAAGAAGACGGTGAACCAGGACGACGTCTCGGCCTACCACCTGTTCTACGCCGACGGTCTGGCGAGCCCCGGCACCGACATCACCTTCTTCGACTGGCCGGCGCCCCGGGAGCGGCGGGGCTCGAACAGCATCACGCGCACGCATCTGCGGGTGCCGGGCGAAGGCGCGGTGGCGTGGTGGCACGCGCGCCTGCGCGAGGCCGGGATCGTCGAGGCCGAGCCCACCCTGCGCGACGGGCGCCTCACCTTCGACTTCGAGGATCCGGAAGGTCAGCGCCTCGCCCTGGTGGACGATGGCGGGACCGGCCCGGAGCATCCCTGGGAGGGGTCCCCGGTGCCGGCCGCCTACCAGATCCGCGGCCTGGGTCCGATCCGGCTCTCGGTTCCGGACCCGTCGCGCACCGCCGCTGTGCTCACCGGGGTGCTCGACATGCGCCGGGACCGCGCCTTCGAGACGGGCGACGGGCCTGTGGAGGTCTACGCGATGGGGCCCGGCGGTCCGGCCGCGGAGATCCAGCTCCGGGCCGATCCGTCCGCGCCGGCCCGGCCGGGTGCGGGCGCGGTGCATCATGTCGCCTTCCGCATTCCGGATGCAGCCTACGACGCCTGGGCCGACCGGCTGATGGCCGCCCGGGTGCCGACCAGCGGTCCGGTCGACCGCTACTATTTCCGCAGCCTCTACTTCCGCGAGCCGAACGGCATCCTGTTCGAGATCGCCACCGACGGGCCGGGCTTCACCGCGGACGAGCCCCTGGAGTCCCTGGGCGAGGGCCTCGCCCTGCCGCCCTTCCTGGAGCCGCGCCGCGCCGAGATCGAGGCGGGGCTCAAGCCGCTCCGGCCCGACCGCCGCGTCTGACGACCGCGGCCTCCGGCAACCCTCCCATGTCCGGGACGGTACTGCAGACGGTCCGGGGAGGCGCTAAATATTCGAACGATTCCAGGCCGTTCACTTCTTCCGTGGGTGTGATGTCGGCGCGCCTTGACGGGCGTGCTGCAACTGCGAAAGAAGCACCGCACGTGTGTTCATCATCTGGATCCGGGCGGATCGTCTCGCCCGAGGATCCATCCCCGCCCGGGCGGGGCGGCGGCGACCCGCCGAACCACGCGCCCCGGGAAGGTCGGGGCCGTGAGCCGAGCGTCAGAGGATTCGAGGTCTGATCCGTCCATGAGCAAGTTCTACGAGGAGCGCGTTCTGTCGGTCCATCACTGGACCGACAACCTGTTCTCGTTCCGCACCACGCGGGACCCGGCGTTCCGCTTCCGCAACGGCGAATTCACCATG
>Ga0160429_1000556_pt1 | contig 30739 bp, 20 predicted proteins | sample SolpanmetagenomR_FD_108199 | JGI IMG/M metagenome (GOLD analysis project Ga0160429, IMG submission 108199) | Solar panel surface microbial communities from Lawrence Berkeley National Laboratory, California, USA - R | ecosystem: Engineered > Built environment > Solar panel > Unclassified ... | reverse complement strand
GCCCGCCAGCAAACGGCGGCGCTGGGCCGCGCCGACCTCAGCCGAGCGGGCTTGGCGGGGCAGGGCGTGCGCATTGCGGTGTTTGACGTAGGCTTTCGCGGGGCCGACTGGCACCCGGCCTTTCGGCAGCTGCGGCGCGAGCGGCGCATTGCGGCTACCTACGACTTTCTGAAAAACCGGCCCGACGTGTTCCGGGGCGGGGCGCACGGCACGGAGGTGCTGGGCTGCCTGGCCGGCCGCCTGCCCGGCCCCGATAGCCTGCACCTGGGCCCCGCGCTGGGACTGGCCCCGGCGGCTACTTACCTGCTGGCCCGTACCGAGGGGCTGGCCAGCGAGCGCTACAGCGAGGAGGAAGCCTGGTTGCGCGCCGCCGAGTGGGCCGACCAGCAGGGCGCCGACCTCATCAGTTCGTCCTTGGCTTACACCGAGCAGCGCTACTTTCCGGAGCAGATGGATGGGCGGCACTCGCTCATCGGGCGGGCGGCCACGCTGGCGGCCCGCAAGGGCATGCTGGTGGTGAGCGCCGCCGGCAACGACGGCGACGACGACTGGGGCCGCATCGGTACGCCCGCCGATGCCGACTCGGTGCTGGCCGTGGGCGGCCTCGACCCCGCCACCGGCCTGCACCTGGCCTTCAGCTCGGTGGGGCCCAGCGCCGACCGCCGTATGAAGCCCGATGTGTCGGCCTTCGGCATTGTGCTCACGGCCAATAGTTCGGGCGGCTTCGAGCGGGTGGAGGGTACGTCGTTTTCGGCGCCGCTGGTGGCGGGGCTGGCAGCCTGCGCCCAGCAGGCCAGCGGGGGCAAGCTCACGGCCCTGGAGTTGTTTCGGCAGGTGCGCGAGGCCGGCGAGCTGTATCCGTATTATGACTACGCCCACGGCTACGGGCGGCCCGAGGCCAGCCGCCTGCTGGCCCGGCAGCTGGGCCAGGCGGCCGCCACCGAGCCCACCTTCGACTTTGTGGTGCACGACTCGCTGGTGGCGGTGGTGCTGCGGCCCGTTGCCACCGTGCCCGCTGCCCGCCCGCTGCCCCTGGTGGCCGAGGCCGACGAGCTGGCTGCCGGCACCACCGACTGGCTGACGCCGCCCCCGCCCGCCCGGCCGCCCGGCACGCCCACGCCCACCGCGCCCAGCGTAGCCCCGGTGGGTAAGGAGCAACCCGCCCCCGCCGAGGCCGCGCCCGCCCTGCCGCCCTACCCGGCTTACCCGGCGCGCCTCTACTGGCACCTGGCCAACGCTCGCGGCGTGCTGCACCGCTACGAGGTGCGCGCCGCTACCCAGCGCCTAGTGGTGCAGGTGCCGCGCCGGCTGGCTAAGGGTGGTAATGTGCTACGAGTTTATTATCAAGGCTATACGGGGCAGTATGCGGAATAATTTTCAAGAGGGGAAAGAAGGTAGTCCGGCCGCTAACGCTGCTCGTGCTGCCCGCGGCCCCGGCGCTTTCAACGGTTCGTGGGTAGCCTTCAGTACTGGCTTGCTGGCCCTGCTGCTAGGCGCGCCGGCTGCCCGCGCCCAGCAGGTGCTGCTGCAAACCGACGTGGCCGAAGACACGGTGCTGAACCGCACGGGGCCTAACCGGCGCTATTTCGGCCACCTCTACGGAGGCTACGCGCTGGCCGCCGGCCCTAGCCCGCTGGGGATGAAATACGGGTTTGCCTCGTCGGAAGTGCAGCTGGGCGGCCGGCTGAAGCGGCGGCTAGGGCCTTTTTTCGCCTTTAATACCGACCTGCGCTACGCCTACCTGCGCTACGGCCTCGACCCCGGGGCTAGCCAGCCCGCCCCCTTCGGCCCGGGCGGAGGCTTCGACAGCCAGTCTTTCAGCTACCACCAGGTGCAGGGCGAGGCCAGCCTGCGCCTCAACCCTGCCCGGCGCCGCGGCAACACCGTGGGCCGCTACCTCGATGTGCTGGCCTACGGTGGCTGGGCCTTTGCCACTACCTACGCCACCACCGGCCCCGGCCCCAGCGGCGGGCAGCTCGAAGTGGTGGCCCACCGGCCCGACTACCTGGCCCGCTGGCTGGGCGGGGTGGGCCTGCGCCTGGGCAGCAACTCGGTGGCCCTGGTGGGCCGCTACCGCCTCAGCGAGGCCCTGCGCGGGGCGGGGGCGCCCGAGCCGCCGCGCTGGCAGGTGGGCGTCGAGCTGGGCTGGTTCTGAACCTTAGCCCGCCGCGCCTGCGTACACGGCCCGGCAGCCGCCCCCAACCCACCGGCCACCCGTTTTGCCTTTGCCAATTCTTTTTACTTCTATGAGCACCTCTTTCTGCAAGCTCAGCACCGTTGCTGTCCTTTTGTTCGCCGCCAGCTCCTGCGTGAGCACCGAGCGCGAAACCGCCACCTCCACCAAAGACCCCCGCGCCGAATTTACGCCGCCCAACGGCCGGGGCGAGCGCGTGGGCGGCGCCACCGTGCTGAACACCGTGCGCGCCACCCACCCTTTTTCGGACCCCCAGCGCCCCGATAATTTCATCTTGCAGATGCGCGGCCCGCGCGTGCTCAGCAGCCGGGTGCATTTATTTGTGGTGAGCAGCAAGGGCGATACCTTGCGCCACGACGTGCTGCCCGCCACCGCCCTGCTCGACGACCCCACGCTACGCCGCAACCAGTCGGCCACGGTGCGCGACAAGGAAATCAGCATTTTGCGCGGCATGAACAACTTTTTCAGTCCCAGTCACTTTGTGCAGCCCGCCGTGCCCGCCGGTGCCACCCAGCCCGCCGAGGTCGATACCCAGGCCTGGGCCAGCCTTCGCAACGACCCCCAGGCCGTGGGCTTCGACTACCCCAGCAGTGCGGGCGAAACCCGCCTGGCCTACTCGCGCCAGCTGGGCAAGGTATTGGTTATTAACCAGTAAGGCAATTTGTCATTGCGCGCAACGCAAGCGCACCTGAGCTACCGTATGGAGGTTGTTCGGATGCGCTTGCGTTGCGCGCAATGACAAATTGCCTTTAAGTTTCGCTTCAAATTCTGGCCCAGCCCTGCTGCCCGGCCTCGTTGCGCAGCAGCGCGTAGCCGTTGCTCCTGCCCAGCACGGCCGCCGCGGTTTGAGCTGGCCAGGCCGCTAGGGCGGCCGCGCCGGCCAGTGGCGCCGCCTGAATTTCGTGGGTGGTGGCCAGCACCAGCCGGCGCAGCGGCTGGGCCGGAGCCACCACGCGGGCGGCCACGTAGCGGCGCTGGCCACCCGGCAGCTCCACGCGCAGGTAGCCGGGGCGCTGGCCCAGCACCAGCAGCGGCAGGGTAGCGGGCAGCGCCGGGCCAGCCAGCGCGGCGCGTGGGCGCACCCACTCGCCGCGGCGGTCGGGGCCGGCCAGGGCGGCGGGCACGGCATCGGCGCGGTGCAGAAACGGCCAGGGGTCCACGGCGCCCCCCGCCCGGTAGATGCCGAAGTGCAGGTGCGGGGCCGTGGTGCGGGCATTGCCGGTGTTGCCTACCAGGCCCAGCGTGTCGCCGGCCCGCACGCGCTGGCCGGGCTGCACTAGCTGCTTATCCAAGTGGGCATAGTAGAGGTGCTGGCCACGGGCATCGGCCAGCCACACCACGCGGCCGCCCAGCGTGCTTTCGCCCGTGCGGGTGACGTAGCCATCGGTAGCGGCCACGGCGGGGGTGCCGCGCGGGGCAAAGATGTCGACGCCCTCGTGGCGGCGGGCGCCCCCGTCGCGCGCATTACCCCAGAAGCTGCCGATGGCCTGGTCGGTACGCCCCTTTACCGGAAACAGCCCCAGCCCCGGCCCGCGCCACAGGCGCAGGGTATAGCGCCCGGCGGCCAGCAGCTCGGGCTGCACGCGCAGCAGGTGCTGGCCATCGTCGGCCACCTGATACGAGTAGTCGTAGGTGCCGGCGGCGGTGGTGTCGGCGGCCGTCCACTTTAGCAGCTCGGGTTGTTGGCTGGGAGTTAGCGCGAAGGCATCGACGAACACGCGTGGGGCCAGCACCGGGCCGGGCGCCAGCGTGAGGCGCACGTGCACCAGCTCGCCGGCCCGCACGGCGTAGCGGTAGCCGGCCGCCGTGGGCTGCTCGGGCCGAAAATAGCCGGTTTCGAGCACGGGCAGGGTCACGGTGAGCGAGTCGCGCAGGGCGCGCGCGGCGGCCAGCTGCCACTGCCGGCCCAGCGCCGCTTCGCGCAGGCCGGCGCGGTCGAGGGCACGGGCGTAGTCGTCGTGTGGGGTGGTTTTCTGGAAGAGCGCCGCCAAGGTCTGGGGCTTGCTGCACGAGGCCAGCAGGGCTAGCAGCAGCACCAGGACGCTCCCGGCCTGCCGCCTGCCGGGGGTTGGAAAAAACGAAAAAAGCATACCCGGCCAACGCCCACGTGGCCGGGCAAGTTCTTGTTAGTTGTCAGTTGTCAGGGAGAAGCTTGTTAGGCACTGACTAATTGCTTCCTGACAACTGATAGCTGAAAACAGTACCTTCGTGCCATGCCTTCCCACCCCGTCGTCCTCACCGAGTGCCCCCGCGATGCCATGCAGGGTTTGCACGAGTTCATTCCGACCGCCGCCAAAACGGCCTACCTCCAGCAGCTGCTGGCCGTGGGCTTCGACGTGCTCGACTTTGGCTCGTTTGTGTCGCCCAAGGCCATTCCGCAGCTGCGCGATACGGCCGAGGTGCTGGCTGGCCTCGACCTTAGCCAGACCCAGACCAAGCTGCTGGCCATCGTGGCCAACCTGCGCGGCGCCGAGCAGGCGGCCCGCCACCCCGAAATCAGCTACCTGGGCTTCCCACTCTCCGTCAGCGAAACCTTCCAGCGCCGCAATACCAACCAGACCATCGCCGAGGCCCTGGCCGACGTGGCCGCCATGCACGCCCTGTGCGAGCGCACCGGTAAAACGCTGCTGGTGTACCTCTCCATGGGCTTCGGCAACCCCTACGGCGACCCGTATAGCCCGGCCGTAGTGGCCGAGTTCACCGACAAGCTGGCCGCGCTGGGGGTGCGCATCGTGGCCCTGTCCGACACCATTGGCGTGAGCACGCCCGCGCTCATCACGCCCTTGTTCGAGGAGCTGATTCCGGCCTTTCCGCACATCGAGTTTGGTGCCCACCTGCATACCACGCCCACTACCTGGCGCGAAAAAGTGGAGGCCGCCTACCTAGCCGGCTGCCGCCGCTTCGATGGGGCCCTGGGCGGCATCGGCGGCTGCCCCATGGCCACCGACGTGCTCACTGGCAACATGGCCACCGAGAACCTGGTGGCGTACCTGGCGGAGGTGGGGGAGGAGTTGGGAGTAAATGAAATGGCGCTAACCAAAGCGCAAAACCAGGCTAGCGGAGTGTTTGGGCTAACGCATTGAAAGCGGCTGTCATGCTGACGAAGGAAGTATCTCATTAGAGTAGTGAAGTACTGATGGACTCTGAATTAGAATACTTTCTTCGTCAGCATGACAACTGTTCTCAACTACTTATCAATGATATCTCAAGCTATGCCCACGCCCCAAGTCGATATTTTTATTCCCTGCTTCGTTGACCAGCTCTACCCGCACACCGCCCTCAACATGGTGAAGGTGCTGGAAAAAGCCGGCTGCCAGGTGCACTACAACCCCGCCCAAACCTGCTGCGGCCAACCCGCCTACAATGCGGGCTACAAGGCCGAAAGCCGCGACATCGCCGAAAAATTTCTGCGTGATTTTATCGAGCCTGCCACTGCTGACTTAGCAGTGCCCCGCTACGTAGTAAGCCCCTCGGCCTCGTGCGTGGGCATGGTCCGCAACGCCTACTCGCACCTCTTCGCGGGTACACCCAAAGCCCCGGTCTGCCAGGGCGTGCAGCGCCGCACCTACGAGCTGACCGAGTTTCTGACCGATGTGTTGCACCTCGACGCCGTCCCCGGGGCCAGCCTGCCGGGCACCTACACCTACCACGACTCGTGCTCGGCCCTGCGCGAGTGCGGTATCCGGGAGGCGCCGCGCCGCCTGCTTGATGGTGTGGCCGGCCTCCGCCGCATTGAAATGGCCGAAACCACCACCTGCTGCGGTTTCGGCGGCACCTTCGCCGTTAAGTTTGAAGCAATTTCGGTGGCGATGGCCCAGCAAAAGGTCGAGCACGCCCTGGCCACCGGCGCCGATTACATCGTGAGTACCGACATGAGCTGCCTCATGCACCTGGAGGCATATATTCGCCGCGAGCGGCTGGCTATCAAGACTATGCACATTGCCGACGTGCTAGCCAGCGGCTGGTAGGCTAGCCAGCGGTCAGCAACCTCCACCAACCGGGCGCGTACCAAGCCTTCATCTATTCTTCAGATTAATGGCCGGAGGCTCTAAAATTGTTGTGTACGGCGCCATCGGCGCCAACCTCGCCATTGCGGCGGCCAAGTTTACGGCCGCATTTTTTACGGGCAGCGCGGCCATGCTTTCCGAGGGTATTCACTCGCTGGTTGATACCGGCAACGGCCTGCTCATCCTGCTAGGGCTGGCGCGCGCCAGCAAGGCCGCCGACGGCGAGCACCCCTTTGGCCACGGCAAAGAGCTGTATTTCTGGACGATGATAGTGGCCGTGCTCATCTTCGCGGTGGGCGGCGGCCTCTCGCTCTACGAGGGCTGGATACACGTGCAACACCCCGCCCCGCTCACCGACCCCACCTGGAACTACTGGGTGCTGGCCCTGGCTGTGCTCTTCGAGGGCATTGCCTGCACGCTGGCCTTCCGCGAGTTCAACAAAACGCGTGGCGACGCCGGCTTCTGGCAGGCCCTGCGCGCCAGCCGCGACCCGGCCGTGTACGCTATTCTGCTCGAAGACCTGGCCGCGCTCGTAGGCTTAGTTATCGCGCTGGGCGGCGTGTACTTCGGCCACTTGCTCAATAACCCGTACTTCGACGGGGGCGCGTCCATCGCCATCGGGGTGCTGCTCATCGGCATGGCCGTGTTCATGCTGAAAGAAACGCGCGGCCTGCTGGTGGGCGAGGGCATCGACGCCGCCACCCGCGCTAGCCTCCAAGCGCTGGCCCAGGCCGACCCGGCTGTGCGCAGCATGCGCCCGCCGCTGTCCATGTACCTCGGCCCCACCGAAGCCTTCCTGGCGCTCGACGTACGCTTTCGGCAAGACCTCACGGCCCAGCAAGTCGAAGCCGCCGTGGGCCGCCTCGAAAAAGCCATCCGCGCCCAGCACCCCGAGTTCAAGCGCATTTTCGTGGAAGCCGAATCATTCGCGCCCGAGCAGCGGGCTAGCCCTGCTGGGTAGCGACTAAGCGCTGGCTAGCCGGCCAAATCCGCCGTATCGGTGCGGTACATCACGTCGGAGCGCAGCACGTACTTCACGCCCTGCGTCACCTCGCTACCCTCGTGGTAGAGGCTGTGCAAGAAAATCAGGGCCATGCCCTGCCGGGGCCGAATGCGCACGCCCCGAAAGGTGGTGTCGCCGCCCTGAAAATTATCGTTCAGGTAAACCATGAACGTGAAGTAGCTTGCCTCGTGTGCGTTGCGAATATAACTTTCGTCGTAGTGCCCCTTAAACTTGTGCCCGCGCTGGTAGCGGTAGAAGCGAAATAACTCGTTCAGGCCGACGGCCGCGCTGGTGCCCAGCCGGGCCGGCACGAAGGGCACGAGCTTGTGCCACAGCTCTTGGGCCAGCTCCTCGCTGTTGAGAAAGGCCCGGCTGTTGTTGCGCACGTCGGTCTTGACCTTGCTGCCGCTGGCCGTGTTCACTTTGGCCAGCTCATAGCCGATTTCCTCACTGCGCACGACGTACTGCAAGCACTCGGCGCGCGTGAGGAAATTTTCGACCGTGAAGATGTTGTCGGCTACTTTGGTAAGCTGCATAGGCAAATATAGCCTACAGTAGCGCTTTGATGCGCGCCGTGAGGCCCTCGCTGGCGGGTGCCAGGGGCAGGCGCACGGCGGGCTCGCACACGCCTTGCAGGGCTAGCGCGGCCTTCACGCCCACGGGGTTGCCCTCCTCGTACATGAGCGGGTTGAGGCCCGCGAAGTAGTACAGCAGCTGGCTGGCCCGGGCAAAGTCGCCGGCCAGCGCGGCGCGGGTCATGTCGCTGAATTTCTGCGGAAACGCATTGCCCAGCACCGAGATAATGCCCTGGCCACCGCAGGCAATGAGTGGCAGCGTGAGCATGTCGTCGCCGCTCAGAAACAGGAAATCGGCCGGCTTCTTCGCCAAAATGGCCAGGCACTGTTCGAGGTTGCCGCTGGCCTCCTTGATGCCGATGATATTCTCGTGCTGGGCCAGCCGCAGCGTGGTGTCGGCCGCCATATTGGAGCCGGTGCGGCCGGGCACGTTGTAGAGAATGAGGGGCAGGGGCGAGGCCTCGGCCAGGCGCTCGTAATGCGCCGCGATGCCGGCCTGGCTAGGCTTATTATACGCCGGGCTGGCCGAAAGAATGGCCTCGATGCCGCTGGCATCGAAGCTGCGCAGCTGCTGGGTCACGGTGGCCGTGTCGTTGCCACCAATGCCGTACACGAGGGGCACGCGGCCAGCCACGTGGCGGCGGGCAACGTCCAGCAGCTCAGCTTTTTCGGAGGTCGTAACGGTGGGCGACTCGCCGGTGGTGCCGTTGATAACCAGGTACTCGACGCCGCCCGCCAGGTTGAAGTCGAGCAGGCGCTCCCAGGCCGCCCAGTCGATGGCGCCGGTGGAGGTAAAGGGGGTCACCAGGGCTACGCCGGTGCCGTGTAGTTTGTTCATCCGCTATCGGGGGTGTTGCTTTGTGCAAAAGTACACCCATCGCCTGCCGTTGCGCCCCGCCGGCTCTTTTATTGCTCCCTTGAAAAACCTGTTTCCGGTAGCCGCCGCCCTGGCTGCCACCCTGAGCCTAGCGGCCTGCGACTCGAAAACCGCCACCACTGGCGAAGCTAAAACCACCCCCAACGCCGAGGCAATGGGCAAAACCGACTCGGCCAAAATCGACGAGGCCGCCCCCACCTCCGGCAACGCCGCCGTGGCCGCCGACGAGGCCAACGCCAAGCCCGGCCCCGACCCCAGCACCATTCCGGCCGCCAAGGCCGGCGACGCGGCCGCCATCTACGCCCGCCCGCAGGTGCCGATTTTGTGCTACCACCAGATTCGCGATTGGACGGCCCGCGACTCGAAGGGCGCCAAGGACTACATCATTCCCATCGCCCAGTTCAAGGCCCAGATGAAGATGCTGGCCGACAGTGGCTACCACAGCATTCAGCCCGACCAGCTCTACGCCTACCTCACCACTGGCGCCAAGCTGCCCAGCAAGCCCGTGATGCTGACCTTCGACGACACCGACCTCGACCAGTTCACCATCGCCCGCCCCACGCTGGCGCAGTACGGCTACAAGGGCGTGTATTTCGTGATGACCGTGAGCCTCGGCCGCCCGCACTACATGACCAAGGACATGGTGAAGCAACTCTCCGACGAGGGCAACCAAATCGGCTCGCACACCTGGGACCACCACAACGTGAAGAAGTACCAGGGCCAGGACTGGGTAACCCAAATCGACAAGCCCACCAAGACGCTGGAAGACATTACGGGCAAGAAAATCAAGTACTTCGCTTATCCCTTCGGCCTCTGGAACACCCAGGCTTTCCCCGAGCTCAAGCAGCGCGGCTTCGTGGCCGCCTTCAGCCTGGCCGAGAAGCGCGACCAGACGGACCCGCTCTTCACCATCCGCCGCATCATCGCCAGCGGCTATTGGAGCCCCCGCACCCTGCACAACAACATGGTGCAGAGCTTCTAGCAACGCCTGGCGATGCGCTCGCAAATTGGCTGCTACGTCAAGAATAGCTTTATCGAAATAGCCTGGCTGCTTGGCAGCTGGGCTATTTCGCTTGCGTGGCTAGGCTGGCTAATCGGTTTCAAACAGCTGTGGGTAAAGTAGTTGGATATTCAGCTGCATACTACCTATTTTGTGCTGCCGCCGTGGGCCCTAGCGTTGCCTTTATTTCTGGTCGTTGCCACAGCAGTCACCGGCGCACGTGCCGTTGGGGTCCGTTTTCGGCGGCGTAGCACGTTGGTTGTCTTGGGAGTACTAGCGCTGTTTTGGCTGCTGTTGATGGCGTATGCGGCCTGGCTGGTGAAGTCGGTGCGCGCGTTTGCTGGCTCCGTTCTTTAGGGAAAGACTGCCGAATAATGCAGCTTACCCGTAGCCCTGGAGTGGTGGGGCTAAAAACATTCTCTCCGAACTATTTGCTTTGGGATGAGGCTGATGGCCGCGCTTTTGCTCTTGGTTTTCTTATTGGCGCGTAAGTAAAAACTGCCCAGCTTGCGCGAGGTAAGCACAGTATCGGGCGTTTACTTTCTGCGCCAGGGGCCGTATAGGCGGTCTTACCGGGGCTAGCCACCTTCCCCCGCGCCTCTGCCGATGCCTCCCTTGCCGTGTGTGCTGCTGGTCGACGACGACGCGACGACCAATTTTCTCAACCGCTCGCTGCTGACCCGCCTGGGTGTGGCCGAGCGCATTTTGGTGGCCGAAGACGGCGAGCAGGCCCTGGCCCAGCTGCGCCAGCAATGCGTGCCGCCCACGCCCGCCTGCCCGGCCCTCATCCTGCTCGATGTGAACATGCCCGGCATGAACGGCATTGAGTTTCTGGAAGAATACCAGCACCTGCCGCTGGCCGCGCAGCCCGCCATCGTCATCGTAATGCTGACTAGCTCGCTGCACCCGCGCGACGTGCAGCGCGTGGGGCAACTCGGCCTGGTGGCCGATTTTATTAGCAAGCCCCTCACCAAGGACAAGGTGCACGGGCTGCTGGCAGCCTATTTTCCGGCCGCGCCGATTGCCTAGGGTGCTGCTGGGAGCTAGCCGCGGGGCGCCGGACTTTTGGATTTTTTTGAACGCACCCTCGTCGGCTGCCAGCTCATCCTTACGTTGAATTGGGCGCCTGACTTTCTGAGCGCGGCCCAAAAAGGCCGGGCAAAACCCAGATGCGGCCGGGCGGAGTTTCTTCGTTTTAGTATGTAAATCTGCGTAGTATCCTCAAAAGGGCGCGTATTTTCACGCTTTGCCCTGCGTTGCTATGCTCCCCGTTTCTTCGTTCCAGCCTACGAGCCTGTTTCCTGCCGACGACTTGCTGGCCACGGTGCTCGACCTCTCGCCGGGTGGCATCGTGCTGTGCACGCCCATTTGCGACGCGGCCGGCACCCTGGTAGATATGGCCCTGGCCTACCTTAATCCGGCTGCCCAGCACCTGCTGGGCCTGCCGGCGCAGCCCGCGGCCACGTTTACCGAGCAGTGTGCCGGCAGCCGCGCCGAGGAGCGCTGGGTCGCGCTGCGCGCTGGCTTTCTGGCGCCCGGGTCGGATAGCTTTCCCCTGGCCTGGCCCGCGGGTGATGAGCCGGCCGGGCTACACTGCGTGGGCCAGCGGGTGGGCGAGGGGCTGTTGCTCAGCTTCGGTGGGGCACCGGGCGGGCCAGCCGCTACGGCCGCGGAGGCGCCCGAGTCGGCCAGCCACCTAGCCGAGCGCAGCCAGCAGTTGGCGCGCTTCGACGCCGTGTTGGGCAGCTTACAGGAATTTGTGTACCTGTTTGACCTCGACGGGCGCTTTCGCTACGTGAACCAGCCCTTGCTGGACTTATGGGGCCTGACGCTGGAGCAGGCCGTTGGCAAAAACTTCCTCGACCTCGACTACCCGGCGCCGCTGGCTGCGCAGCTGCAAGCAGAAATTGCGCAGGCCGCCACCACCGGGCAGCCCGTGCGCGGCGAAACAACCTACACCAGCCCCAGCGGCGAAGTAGGCGAGTACGACTACGCCTTTGTGCCGCTGCTGGGGCCCGACGGCGCGGTAGAGGCCGTGGCCGGCCGCACCCAACCCATGACCGAGCGCCGCCGCGCCGAGGCTGCCCTGCGCGCCAGCGAGGCCAAGTACCGCACGCTCTTCGAAACCATGGACGAGGGCTTCTGCCTCATCGAAGTGCTCTTCAACGAGCAGCAGCGGCCCTACGACTACCGCTTTATCGAGGTGAACCCGGCCTTTGAGCAGCAAACCGGCCTGGTAAACGCCACCGGGCGAACCATCAAGGAACTAGCCCCCCGGCTCGAACAGCACTGGTTTGACATCTACGGCGAGATAGCCCGCACGGGCCGGCCGACGCGCTTCGAGCAGCGCGCCGAGCAGCTGCACCGCTGGTTCGATGCCTACGCCTTTCGGGTGGGCGAGCCGGGCGAGCACCAGGTAGCCGTGCTGTTCAACGATATTTCACTGCGCCGCCAGGCCGAGGAGGCCCTGAAGCGTAGCGAGCAGCAGCACGCGTTTCTGCTCCAGCTCAGCGACCGGCTGCGTCCCCTCACCGACGCGGCCGACATGCAGTACCAGGCGGCCTGTGCCCTGGGCGAGTACCTGGGGGCTAGCCGCGTGGGCTATGCCGAAGACCAGGCCGATGACGCGCACATTGTGGTGACGCGCAACTACACCCTCCCCGGCGTGCCCGGCATTGAGGGCCGCTACCAGTACCATGACTACGGCTCCGAGCTGCTGCGCGCCTTCCGGGAAGGCCGCACGGTGGTGCGCCCCGACATTGCCCACGACCCTACGCTCAGCGACGAGGAAAAGGCGGCCCACGCTGCCTTGCAGCTCGGGGCCACCGTCAACGTGCCCCTGCTCAAAAATGGGCAGCTCATGGCCGTGCTCTTCGTGCACTACTCCGGGGCGCACGCCTGGGCCGAGGAGGAACTGGCCCTGCTCGCCGAAACGGCCGAGCGCACCTGGGCCGCCGTGCTGCGCGCCCGCACCGAGGCTGCCCTGCGCGAGTCAGAGGAGCGCTTCCGGGTGATGGCCGACGCCGTGCCGCACATCGTGTGGATAACCGACGCCGAGGGCCGCACCGAGTTTTTCAACCGGCAGTGGAGCCAGTATACCGGCGTGCCCTACCGGCCCAGCACGGCCCTGCTGATAGCCAGCGCCTACGTGCACCCCGATGATGCGGCCACTACCACGCAGGCCTTCGAGGCGGCGCAGCGCACGGGCGCCAGCTTCCAGGTTGAGCACCGCATTCGGGCGGCCGATGGCTCGTACCGCTGGTTTCTGGTGCGCGCCGAGCCGCTGCTCGACCCCGCCGGCGGGCAGGTGCTGCGCTGGTTTGGCTCCTCGGTAGACATCCACGACCGCAAGCAGGCCGAAGAAGCAATGCGGTGCAGCGAGGAGCGCCTGCGCAAGGCCCTGTCCATCGACACCGTGGGCGTGCTGTTCTTTGACCTGGCCGGCGCCATCCACGACAGCAACGCCGCCTTCGAGCGCATGAGTGGCCACTCGCGCGCCGAGCTAGCCAATGGCCACGCCTACCTGGATGCTCTCACGGCGCCCGAGTTTGTGCCCGATACGCACCGGGCCCTTGAGCAGCTGCGCACGGCCGGCGCCAGCACCCCGTTTGAAAAGCAGTACGTGCGCCCCGACGGCTCACGCTGGTGGGGGCTATCGGCTGGCAAGCGCCTGAGCGAGGAGGAGTGCGTGAAGTTCGTGCTCGACATCACGGAGGCCAAGCGGGCCGAGGAGGCGCTGCGCGAGTCACAGCAGCAGTTGCAGCGCTCCAACGAGCAGCTCACGCGCACCAACATCGACCTCGACAATTTCATCTACACGGCCTCGCACGACTTAAAATCGCCCATCACCAACATCGAAGGGCTGCTCTATGAGCTACAAGCCCAGTTGCCCCCGGCCACCCAGCAGGCCGCCGGCGTGGCCCCGCTGCTGGCCATGATGCAGGAGTCGGTAACCCGCTTCCAGCGCACTATCGGGCACCTGAGCGACCTGACCAAGCTGCAAAAAGAGCACGAGGAGTTTCTGACCGAAGTAGAATTGCAACCCGTTATCGAGGACGTACGCCAGGACTTGCAGCCCCTCCTCAAGGCCGCCGGCGCGCAGCTGGAAGTCGAGGTAGATGCCTGCCCCAGGGTGCTGTTCTCGGTCAAAAACCTGCGCTCGGTGGTGTACAACCTGCTCAGTAACGCCCTCAAATACCGCCACCCCGGCCGGCCGCCGCGGGTGCGCATCTTCTGCCACCCCGACCGGGCGGGCAAGTGCCTGGTCTTGTGCGTGCAAGACAACGGCTTAGGCATCAAGGCCAGTCGCTACCCAGAGCTATTTACCATGTTCCGGCGCCTGCACAACCATGTCGAGGGCTCGGGCATCGGGCTCTACATGGTCAAGCGCATCGTCGAAAACGTGGGGGGCCGCATCGAAGTCGATAGCGAGCTTGATGTCGGCACCACGTTCTCGGTGTATTTGCCCTATGCCCCCACCTCGGCGCCCGGCTAGGCTAGCCAGGCGCCGAAGGCTAAACCGGTATTTTTGCCGCCACGCCCCGGCTTTTCAGCGACGACTGCCGCACCACCAACTCGCTCGTCACTACGCAGGTGCGCGGCTGGAAATCTTCCTTCTGAGCCATTTGCTCCAAAAAAAGGCTGGCCGCCTGCTGGCCGATGCGGAAGGGGTGCAAATCCACGGTAGTGAGCCCCGGCTCGATGAGGCTGGCCAGAAACTCGTCGCCGAAGCCCACGATGGCCATGTCCTCGGGCACCCGCACGTGGCGCTCGCGCAGGGCCAGCAGCAGGTCGAAGGCATTGGTGTAGTTGATGGCAAAAATGGCGTCGGGCGGCTCGGGTAGGGCTAGCCAGGCATCGAGGGCGGCCACGGCCGAGGCGGGTCGGAAGTCGATGTGCGCGCACAGCTCCTCGGTGGTGGGCAGGCCGTGCTTGCGCAGGGCGCTGAGGTAGCCCGCCTGTCGCTGCCGGCTGATGAGCAGCGACGCCGGCCCCGCCAGAATGGCGATGCGCCGGCAGCCCTGCTCAATGAGGTGCTCGGTGATGGTGTAGGCCCCTAGCCGGTCATCCAGAATGACTTTGGCGCTGTTCACCTCGTTGCACACCCGGTCGAAGTGAATGACCGGGATGCCGCGCCGCGCCGGGTCCTTCACGTGGTCGAAGTTCTCGGTTTCGCGCGAGTGGCAGATGAGCAGGCCATCGACCCGGCTGGCAATCAGGGCCTGCACATTGCTCACCTCTGCCTCGTACGACTCCTTCGACTGGCAAATCATGACCCGGTAGCCCGCCTTGGTGGCCACCTGCTGAATACCGCTGACGGCCGTGGCGAAGAACGGCCGCTCCAGGTCAGGAATTAATACGCCAATGGTATTGGTAGCCTGGCTCTTGAGGCTCTGGGCTAGCTGGTTGGGCTGATAATCAAGCTGCTGGGCAGCCTCGATAATGGCCTGCCGCGTGAGCGGGCTAATATCGGAGTGCCCGTTGAGGGCCCGCGACACGGTGGAGGGTGCCACGCCCACCTGCCGGGCCACGTCGGCAATGGTGGCCTGGTGGCGCTTGCGGGTGGGAGTGCCCGCTGGCTTCTCGGCCGTGAAATGATACTCGCACGACTTGCAAAAAAAGCGTTGCCGCCCGCGCACGAAGCCCGCTTTCATCACGTCGTCGGTGAGGCTGCACTTAACACATTTGACCATACTGGCAGGGTGGGAAGGAAGTTAGATAATGCGAAGTTCGGCTATAAGCTATGAAATAGCTAGTGTTAAACAAAGAGCGAAAAAATATTTTCGCTAATCTAGCTATCGGAAACGTTTGCGAAAACGTTTCCGATAGTTTTTGTGAGCATTTCTCTTGAAATTGAGCTTTTTACCCTTCTCTAAGTGATAACACTGCCTTTACATTTGAAGCAGATTCCACCCCGGCCCTCGGCGGCTAAGTTTGTAAGCATCAGCTATCGAAACTTTGTGCGGAGGGCAAGAAATTGCACTTTATTTATAGTACGCCATGCTGCACACCATGCGCTGGTTCGGGCCCAACGACCCGGTTTCGCTGTTCGACATTCGCCAGGCGGGTTGCGCGGGCATCGTGTCGGCTCTGCACCACCTGCCGGTGGGCGCCCTGTGGCCGGTGGACGAAATCCAGGCCCGCCAGCAGCTCATTGAGGCCGCTAATCAGACCCATTCGCCCCTGCATTGGGCTGTGGTTGAGAGCCTGCCGGTGCACGAGGACATTAAAAAGGGCAAGCCCAGCCGCGACGAATACATTCGGAACTACCAGCAGAGCCTACGCAATCTGGCGGCCTGCGGCATCCGCACGGTGTGCTACAATTTTATGCCCGTGCTCGACTGGTCGCGCACCGATTTGCACTACGAGATGCCCGATGGCAGCCGCGCGCTGCGCTTCGTGTGGCAGGATTTTGCGGTGTTTGATTTGTGTATTCTGAAGCGCCCCGGCGCCGAGGCCGACTACGAGCCCGCCGTGGCCGAGGCCGCCCGCCGGCAGTTTGCCAGCATGAGCCCCGAGGCCGTGGCCCAGCTTACCAACACGACCCTGCTGGGCCTACCTGGCTCGGAGGAGGCCTTCGAGCTGAGCACCTTTCAGGATTATTTGAATGAGTACAAGGCGATTGATGCTGCCGCGCTCACGGCGAATTTGCACTATTTTATTCAGCAGGTAGCGCCGGTGGCCGAGGAAGTGGGCATCGGCCTCTGTATTCACCCCGACGACCCGCCCTTCCCGCTGCTGGGCCTGCCCCGCGTGGTGAGCACCGAAGTCGACCTGGCGGGCCTGCTCGCCGCCTGCGATGTGCCGGCCAACGGCCTGACCTTCTGCACCGGCTCGCTGGGCGTGCGCCCCGACAATGACCTGGCCGGTATGGTCGAGCGCTTCGGCCCGCGCATTCACTTTGTACACCTGCGCACCACCAAGCGCGAAGAAAACCCGCGCAACTTCCACGAGGCTGACCATCTGGCCGGCGACGTGGACATGTACGCCGTGGTGCTGGCCCTGGTGCAGGAAGAGCTGCGCCGCGAGGCCGCCGGCGAAACCCGCCCGCCGCTGCCCATGCGCCCCGACCACGGCCACCAGATGCTCGACGACCTGAATACCAACAAGCGCACTTACCCCGGCTACTCGGCCATCGGCCGCCTGCGTGGCCTGGCCGAGCTGCGCGGCCTCGAATACGGCGTGCGCCGCATGCTGCAATAGCCCGGCGAGCCTTCTGCGGCTCGCCTGCCTGACTACCTACTACTCTCCACCCTTCCCACCCGCCCGCCGTGTTGCTACGCAACGTACTTCTGCTCTTACTATGCCTAGCTGCCGCCGCGCCCAGCCGCGCCGACGACGGCTACCGGCTGTGGCTGAAGTACGACCGTGTGGCCAATGCAACTGAGCGCCAGGGCTATGCCCGGGCGGCGCAGTTTGTGGCTAGCCCCGGCAACACGCCGGTACTGCGCGCCGCCAGCGCCGAGCTGGCGCGTGGGCTAGGGGGGCTGCTGGGCCAGCCGGTGCCGGTGGTAGCCAGCGCTGGCAGCCGCACGGGCGGCATTGTGCTGCGCGTAGATGCCGCGGCCAGCCCGGCGCTGAAAGCCGAAGGTTACCGCATTTTCTCGGAGAAGAACAACCTCGTTATCACCGGCCGCACTGACCGGGCGGTGCTCTACGGCGCCTTTGCGCTGCTGCGGCAGGTGCAGACGCGCCAGCCGGTGGCCGGCCTCAATATCAGCAGCAGCCCGCGCATCAATTTCCGGATGCTCAACCACTGGGACAACCAGAACGGTACCGTGGAGCGCGGCTACGCCGGCTCCAGCATCTGGAAGTGGTACGAGCTGCCCGAGCGCCTCGACCCGCGCTATACCGACTATGCCCGCGCCAATGCCTCGATTGGCATCAATGGCGTGGTTATCAATAACGTAAACGCCAGCGCCCGCTACCTCTCCACTGAGTATATCGGCAAGGTGGCGGCCGTGGCGGGCGTGCTGCGGCCCTACGGCCAGCGGGTGTACCTATCAGTATTTTGGGCGGCGCCCAAGGTGCTGGGCGGGCTAGCCACCGCCGACCCGCTCGACCCCGCCGTGAAGCAGTGGTGGGCCGCCAAAAGCGACGAACTGTACAAGGCAATTCCCGATTTCGGCGGCTTCTTGGTGAAGGCTAACTCGGAGGGCGAGCCCGGCCCGCAGGACTACGGCCGCAACCACGCCGACGGGGCCAACATGCTGGCCCAGAGCCTCGGCCGCCACGATGGCGTGGTGATGTGGCGCGCCTTTGTGTACCAGGCCGGCAGCAAGGACCGCTTCAAGCAGGCTTACGAAGAGTTTCAGCCCCTCGACGGCAAGTTTGACCCCAAGGTCTTGGTACAGGTGAAGAACGGGCCCATTGACTTCATGGCCCGCGAGCCATTTCATCCCCTGTTCGGGGCCATGCCCAAAACGCCGCTGGTGCTCGAAGTGCAGCTGACGCAGGAGTACCTGGGCTTTGCCACCCACTTGGTGTACCTGGGGCCGCTCATCAAGGAAGTATTGGAGTCCGACACCTACGCCAAGGGCCCCGGCTCGACGGTGGCTAGGGTAGTGGATGGCTCGGTCGATAACCACGCGCTGAGCGCGATGGCGGGCGTAGCCAACATCGGCTCGGACCGCAACTGGACCGGCCACCCGGTGGGCCAGGCCAACTGGTACGCCTTCGGCCGCCTGGCCTGGGACCACGAGCTGAGCCCCGCCGCCATTGCCCAGGAATGGACCCGCATGACGCTGACCACCGAGCCCGCCGCCGTGCGCACGCTCACCGATATGCTGAGTCAGTCGCGCAGCATCTACGTGCGCTACACCATGCCGCTGGGCCTGCACCACATCATGGGCGAGAGCATTCACTATGGCCCCCAGCCCTGGCTCGCCAAGGCGGGCCGGCCCGACTGGACGGCGGTGTATTACCACAAGGCCGATTCCATCGGCCTGGGTTTCGACCGCACGGCCACCGGCTCCAACGCGCTGGCCGAGTACAAGCCCGAGGTGCAGAAGCGGTGGGGCGACCCCAAAACCTGCCCGCTCGACTACCTGCTCTGGTTTCACCACGTGCCCTGGACGCAAAAGCTGCCCACCGGCCGTACCCTCTGGAATGAGCTGGCCACCCGCTACTACACCGGCGCCGACTCGGTGCTCTGGCTACAAAAGCAGTGGACCGCCGCCCGCCCCGCCCTCGACCCTGCCCTGTACGCCGACGTGGCGGCCCGCCTCCAAACCCAGCGCAAGGAGGCCCTGTGGTGGCGCGACGCCTGCGTGCTCTACTTCCAGAGCTACGCCCGGCAGCCCATTCCGGCGCCGTTCGCGCCGCCCACCCGCTCGCTCGATGAGGTCAAGGAATTGGTGCGGCTTTATCAGCTCAAGTAATTAAAATTCAATCAGTAAAAAAGCTTTCCTGCGCTATGAATACGGTACTCTCTTCTAACGGCAACGGCCACGCGGCCACCACTACGCCCGAGACGGCGCCGCAGGGCAACGTATTCTCGCTGGCCGGCCGGGTGGCCCTCATCACGGGTGGCGGCACGGGCATTGGGCTCGAAATTGCCCGCTGCATGCTAACGGCCGGTGCCACGGTCATCATCACCGGCCGCCGCGAAAGCGTGCTGCACGAGTCGGCCGCCGAGCTAGGGGAGGGGGCGCACTACATCGCCAACGACATCACCGACCTGGCTGGCCTCGACGCGCTGGTGGAGCAGGTGGAGGCCACTCACGGCCCGCTCGACATTCTGGTCAACAACGCCGGCATCAACATGAAGAAGCCCGCGCTGGAGGTGACTGATGAGGACTTCAGCCGCATCATCCACACCAACCTCAACGCCGTGTTTGCCCTCACTCGCGCCGCGGCCCAGCGCATGGTGGCCCGCCGCAGCGGCGTCATCCTCATGATTTCGTCGATGGCCGCCTACTACGGCATCGACCGCGTGGTGGCCTACGCGGCCTCCAAGTCGGCCGTGGAGGGCATGGTGAAGGTGCTGGCCTCGGAATTTTCCAAGGATGGTGTGCGCATCAACGCCATCGCCCCCGGCTTTATCGAAACCGAGATGAGCCGCACGGCCATGAACTCGGACCCCGAGCGCCGCGACCGCGCCATGCGCCGCACCCCGATGGGCAAATTCGGCAAGCCCGCCGACATCGGCCACGCCGCCGTGTTCCTGGCCTCCGACGCGGCCCGCTACATCACCGGCGCCTCGCTGCCCGTGGATGGCGGCAACTCCATCGGCTTCTAACCTGGGCTAGCCCTAGCGGGCGCCTTCCTACTGCTTTTCACTTTTCAAACTTCCCACCCCAATGAACAAACGCATACCGTCGTCGCGCCCGCTGAAGGGCTTGAAATGGTCGCGGCTCGTGCCCATGCTGCTGCTGAGCGGCGGCCTGGCCCCGCTAGTCCCCCAGGCCGCCTACGCCCAGGTGGCGGGCGCTCGCCCCGTCACCGGCCGCGTAACTTCCGATAACGGCGAGGGTATCCCCGGCGTGACGGTAGTAGTGAAAGGCACCACCACCGGTGCCACCACCGACGCGGAAGGTAACTACACCGTGAACGTGCCCGGCGACAACAGTATCTTGGTATTCAGCTCGGTGGGCTACACCAAGCAGGAGCTGCCGGTGGGCAAGCGGGCCAACGTGAGCCCCAGCCTGGTGCCCGAAACCCAGGCCCTCAACGAGGTGCAGGTGGTGGGCTACGGTGTGCAGAAGAAAAGCCAGGTAACGGGCGCCATTTCGAGCCTGAGCAGCGAGCAGCTGCGCGACGTGCCGGTAGCCAACGTGGGCCAGGCCCTGCAAGGCCGCGTGGCGGGTGTCAACATTTCGAGCACCAGCAACACGCCGGGCCAGGCGCCGGTTATCCGCATCCGCGGTAACCGCTCGTTTGCCGGCTCCAACGACCCGCTGCTGGTGGTGGACGGCGTGCCCTTCGACGGTAGCCTCAACGACCTGAACCCCGACGACATCGTGGGCCTGGAAGTGCTGAAAGATGCCTCCTCCACGGCCATCTACGGCGCCCGGGGTGCCAACGGCGTTATCCTGATTTCGACCCGCCGCGGCAAGAGCGGCGCCCCCCGCGCCACCTACAGCGGCTACTACGGCGCCAAAACGCCCTACGGCCGCTTCGACCTGCAAAACGGCCAGCAGTATTATAACTATCGTGCCGAGGCCTACCGCGCCGCTGGCCAGAACCCCCTGACCGCCGCCGGCTTCCTCACCGCCGACGAGCAGGCCAACTACAACGCCGGCAAGAGCTACGACTACCAGGATATGCTGTTTCAAAACGGCCACATCCAGAACCACGCGCTGGGCGTGAGCGGCGGCACCGACCAGACGCAGTACTCGGCTTCGCTGGGCTACTACGACGAAACCGGCATCGTGCCCGTGCAGGGCATTCAGCGCTACTCGCTGCGCGGCACGCTCGACCAGCAGATTGGCAAGCGGGTGAAGGTGGGCTTCAACACCCTCAATACCTACACCAACCAGGATGACCCGAACCTGAGCATCCTCTACAACATCTTGACCAGCAGTCCGCTGGCTTCGCCCTACGATGCCAGCGGCAACCTCGTGCTGTTTCCGAACGCCGACCAGGCCCAGGCCAACCCGCTCACCTACTACACACCCAACGCCCACCTGGAGCGCCGGCGGCGCCTGCGCACCTTCAACAGCCTCTACGGGCAGGTGAACATCCTCAAGGGCCTCGACTACCGCCTCAACCTGGGCCTCGACGGTCGCACCCAGAACGACGAGTCGTTCTTCGCCTCCAACACGCCCGCCCGGGCCGGTGGCCAGAACGCCGCTACCCGCGGCAACAGCCTGGCCTTCAACCTGCTGGCGGAAAACATTCTGACCTACAACCGGTCGTTTGGCAAGCACGACCTGAACTTCACGGGCCTGTATAGCATCCAGGAATTCCGCACCGATGGCTTCACCACGGGCGCCCAGAACCTGCCCACCAACTACCAGCTATCCTCCAACATTGGGGCGGGTACGCCTACGGCCGGCACCAGCACCGAAAGCCAGTGGGACATTCTCTCCTACATGGGCCGCGCCAACTACTCCTACGACAACCGCTACTCGGCGACCCTAACGGTGCGCGTGGACGGCTCGTCGCGCCTGGCACCCGGCAACAAGTACAAGGGTTTCCCCTCGGCCGCCGTGGCCTGGAACATTGCCAACGAGTCGTTCCTGCAAGGCAAGGAGTGGCTGAGCAACCTGAAGCTGCGCGCCAGCTACGGCCGCACCGGCAGCACCGCCGTGAACCCCTACCAGACGCTCGGCTCGCTCAGTTCGGCCCTGGGCGGCGGCTACTACAACTTCGGCGCCACGGGCGTGGCCGGGGCCGTGCCCAACAGCATTCCGAACCCCAACCTGGGCTGGGAGTACACAGCCACGACCAACTTCGGCGTGGACTTCGGCTTCCTGCAAAACCGCCTCACGGGTAGCGTGGAGCTCTACCAGCAGAACACCAGCGACCTGCTGCTGCCCGATGCCCTGCCCACCTCGACCGGCTACGGCTCGTTCCTGCGTAACATTGGCAAGACCCAGAACCGTGGCGTGGAAGTGACCCTGACTACGGTGAACGTGCGCACCAAGAGCGGCTTCGAGTGGATTTCGGACTGGAACTTCACCATGAACCGCGAGAAGGTGATTGACCTGGGCCTGGGCACCGACGAGAACGGCAACCAGCGCAGCGACATCAGCAACCAGCGCTTCATCGGCCAGCCGCTCTACGTGTTCTACGACTACAAGTACGCCGGCATTTACCAGGCTAGCGAGGCCGCTGCCGCTGCCAAGGCCGGCACCCGCGTGGGCCAGGTGAAGATTGAGGACCTCAACGGCAGTGGTACCGTGGATGGCGCCGACCGCCAGATTATCGGCACGCGCCAGCCCAAGTTTGAGGCCGGCACTACCCAGCGCATCCGCTTCAAGGGCTTTGATGTGACGGCCGTAGCCCTCACCCGCGTGGGCGCCACCGTGGTTGACCCGCTGCTGTTTCCCAGCAACTACTACACCACCTACAGCGGCCGCCGCAACCAGGTAAACCTGCCCTACTACACCACCGCGACGCCCGACAACGCGTTCCCGCAGCCCAACCAGAACTACTTCAACGACTTCGTGCCCAACGCGCAGTCGACGGCTTACCTGAGCGGCACGTTCATCAAGGTGCGCAGCATTGACCTGGGCTACACCCTGCCGGCTACCGTGATGCAGAAGCTGCGCATGGCCACCGCCCGCGTGTACGTGCAGGTGCAGAACCCGCTCATCTGGTCGCCGGTAACTTACTACAAAAACAACAAGGCCATCGACCCGGAAGCCCTTTCGTACTCGACCCGTTTCAACGGCAGCACCAGCAATAACGGCGGCGTGACCTTCGATTACGGCGTGACTTACCCCGTAACGCGCTCCTTCATCTTCGGCTTGAACCTGGGCTTCTAATCTCTCTCAACTCTTATTCGGCGCGCCTGCGCGCTTCCCACCTACTATGAATAAGTTACTGCTAACCAGCTCGGCCCTGGCCCTTGTGCTAGCCGCCAGCAGCTGCAAAAAGGATATTCTGGACGAAAACCCGCGCTCGGTGCTCGTGCCCGGCTTCCTGGGCACGGCCGAGGGCGTGCAAACCGGCCTGGCCGGGGTGTACTCGGGCCTGCGCAACGTGCTGGCCGACCAAGGGGGCTCCATCTTCTTTACCCAGGGTACCGACGAGTACATGCGCGGCTTTGCCACCACCGATAGCTACGAAGACTACGGCGGAACCCTGACGGCCAACAACGGCACGGCCTCGAACTACTGGACCACCTTTTACCGCTTCATCAACGGGGCCAACGGCGTGATTCAGTACGCTGGCACGGTGCAGGGCGTGTCGGCCGCTACCACCGCCCAGGCCATTGCCGAGGCTAAGGTGCTGCGCGCCTACTACTACTTCATGCTGGTGCAGTCGTTTGGCGATGTGCCCCTGACGCTGAACTTCGTGGACGCGCCCACCAAGGACGTGAGCCGAGCCCCGGTGGCCGACGTGTACAACGCCATCGTAACTGACCTCACCGACGCGCTCAAAACCATTTCGCCCACCGCCGCCCAGCAGGGCCGCGTGACGCGGGCCACGGCCCTGCACCTGCTCTCCAAGGTATACCTCACCCGCGCTACCTCCACGGCCAAGCAGGGCACTGACTACGCCAACGCCGCCCAATACGCTACCGAACTCATCACCGACGCCAGCACCAAGTACGGCCGGGCGCTGGAGTCGGACCCCGGCAATATTTTCAAGGAAGGCAACGAGAACGGCCCCGAGGTGCTGATGAACGTGCAGTTCAGCTCGGACCCCACCTTCTCGGGCATCTCCGACAATGGCGCCGGTGGCGCGGGCCAGAATCAGACCAACTACCTGTTCCGGGGCCGCTACGACTTCCTGCCCAACATGGCCCGTAGCATCGTGTACGGCCGCCCCTTTGGCCGCCTCACCTCCACGCCCTACCTGCTGAACTCGTACATCCTGCCCTCCGAAACCGATAGCCGGCAGTGGCGCACCACCGACACGCGCTACAGCAAGTGGTTTTCAACGCTGTGGCTGGTCAACTCGGTGGGCAACAACGGCGGCACGGCCTTCAACCCGCGGGCTACGGTGGGCGACACGGCGGCTTACTACATCGGCCGCGAGATTTCGGCGGCCGAGCAAACGCGCATCAACAACCGCCCCGGCGGGCGCTACGTGGTAGGTACCCCTAGCACCTACACCACCAACTTCTCGCCCTTCATCAACAAGTTCGACGACACGACCCGCCCGGCGGCCAACACCAGCTCCGACCGCCCGATAATCGTGTACCGCCTGGCCGAAACCTACCTCATCGCGGCCGAAGCCAACATGTACCTGGGCAACACGGCCAAGGCCGTCGAGTACATCAACGTGATACGCCGCCGCGCCGCCGCCGCGGGCAAAACCAGCGCCATGGAGATTACCGCCAGCCAGCTCAACATCGACTTCATCCTCGACGAGCGCACCCGCGAGCTCTGCGGCGAGTTCACCCGCTGGCCCGACCTCGTGCGCACCGGTAAGTTGCTGGAGCGCGTGAAGAAGTACGTGCCCGCCCTGGTCACCTCCAAGCCTTCGCCCATCCCTGGCGTCACGGACACCTACGGCTCCAACGCGGCCATCAACATCAAGGATTACCACGTGCTGCGCCCCATTCCGCAGCAGGAGATTGACCGTACCAGCGGCAAAATCAAGCAGAACCCTGGCTATTAATCACCTGATTGCCAGCTAGCCTTTAAGGCCCGGTTTCGTTCGCGAAACCGGGCCTTATTTATGAAGGGGTACTGCAACGCGTACCTTTTGCCTACACAATTTTGATTATCAACGTGCAAGTGAAATCGGCCAGCTTACTTGGCGCAGCCCTGGGGCTGCTCGCCACCACCGCCGCTTCGGCCCAGGTGCGCCTGCCGCGCCTCGTGAGCAACGGCATGGTGCTCCAGCGCGAGGCGCCGGTGCGCCTCTGGGGCTGGGCCAAGCCTAGCGAGAAGGTAGCGGTGAGCTTCCAGGGGAAAACCTACGCCGCCACCACCGGCGCCGACGGCCAGTGGCGCGTGCAGCTGCCCGCTATGAAAGCCGGCGGCCCCTACGAGCTGAAAATCGACGCTAGCAACCACCTCGTGCTGAAAGACGTGCTGCTCGGCGACGTATGGTTTTGCGCCGGGCAGTCGAACATGGAGCTGCCCATGCGCCGCGTGCGCGACAAGTACCCGCAGGAAGTGGCCACGGCCAACAACCCGCGCATCCGGCAGTTCGACGTGCCCATGCGCTACGACTTCCGTGGCCCCAAAAACGACGTGACCGGTGGCAACTGGGTCAGCCTCACGCCCGAAACCGTGCTGGGCTTTTCGGCCGTGGGCTACTTCTTCGCCAAGGAAATCAACGCCAAATACCAGGTGCCCGTGGGCCTGATAAAAGTGGCCGTAGGCGGCTCGCCGGCCGAAGCCTGGCTGAGCGCCGACGCCCTCAAGCAGTTCCCGAAGTACGAGCAGCAGGTAGCGCCCTACCGCGACAGCGCCGCCGTGGCGGGCATTCAGCAGCGCGAGCGCGCCGCCGTAGGCGAGTGGTACAAGCGCCTGCACCAGGCCGACCAGGGCGAGGCCCCCGGCCAACCCAAGTGGAGCAGCCCCGGCTATGACGCCAGCGCCTGGCCCACCATGCCGGTGCCCGGCTACTGGGCCGACCAGACCCCGCTGGGCATGGTCAACGGCGTGCTGTGGTTTCGCAAGGAGGTAGAGGTGCCGGCCGCGATGGCTGGACAGCCCGGCCGTCTGGAGCTGGGTACCTTAGTCGATGCCGACTCGACTTACATTAACGGCCAACTCGTGGGCAGTACCGCCTACCAGTACCCGCCGCGCAAGTACGATTTCGGCCCTGGCGTGCTCAAAGCCGGCAAAAACGTGATTACCGTGCGTCTCATCAGCAACGGTGGGCGCGGGGGCTTTACAAAAGAGAAGACGTATCAGCTCACGGCCGGCGGCCAAGCGCTCGATTTGCGCGGGCCGTGGCAGTACAAGCTGGGCGCTACCACGCCGCCCACGCCGGGTACTACTACCTTCCAGTACCAGCCGGGCGGTTTGTATAATGGCCTCGTGGCGCCGGCGCTGCCCTACGCCATCAAGGGCGTGCTGTGGTACCAGGGCGAGAGCAACGTAGGCCGGCCCGATGACTACCTGGCCCTCACCACCAGCTTGGTGAACGATTGGCGCGGCAAGTTTCAGCAGCCCAACCTGCCCTTCCTCTACGTGCAGCTGGCCAATATCAACGCCGCCAAAAAGGAGCCCGGCGAAAGCAACCAGGCCAAGGTGCGCGATGCGCAGCGCCGCCTGCTGGCCCTGCCCCGCACCGGCATGGCCGTCATCACCGACGTGGGTGAGTGGAACGACATTCACCCCCTAGACAAGCAAACGGTTGGCCACCGGCTGGCCCTGGCCGCCGAAAAGGTAGCCTACGGCGACGCCAAAGTGGTAGCCAGCGGCCCGCTCTACCAAAGCGTGAAATTTGCCGGCAATCAGGCTACGCTCACCTTCGCTAGCCCCGGTAGTGCCTTGGAAGCCAAAGGTGGGGGCCCGCTCGGCGGCTTCACGGTGGCCGGGGCCGATAAGAAATTTGTGCCCGCCCAGGCCCGTATCGAAGGCAACAAAGTGGTAGTGAGCAGCCCCCAGGTGGCCGCGCCAGTAGCCGTGCGCTACGCCTGGGCCGACAACCCCACCGATGCCAATCTGTACAACAAGGAAGGCCTGCCGGCCTCGACTTTCCGCACCGACGAATTTTAAGCTTTACCCGGCTAGCCCGGTACTTAGTGCCTTAGTATGAAATATCTCCTCGGCTACGACATCGGTAGCTCTTCCATTAAAGTCTCGCTGCTCGACATCGCTACCGGGCGCTGCGTGGCCGCCGCCACCTCGCCCGAAACCGAGATGGAGATGGCCGTGCCCCAGCCCGGCTGGGCCGAGCAGCGCCCCGAGCGCTGGTGGCAGGAAGTCATCAATGCCACTAAAAAGCTGCAAGCCAGCTACGGCTTCGACGCTTCGCTGCTGGCTGGCATCGGTATCACCTACCAAATGCACGGCCTCGTGCTGCTCGACAAGGCCGGCCACGTGCTGCGCCCCGCCATTATCTGGTGCGACAGCCGCGCCGTCGAAATCGGCAACGAGGCGTTTGGGGAGCTAGGGGAGGAGTTTTGCCTGGAAAATTTTCTCAACTCGCCCGGTAACTTTACGGCCTCCAAGCTGAAGTGGGTGCGCGAGAACGAGCCCGAGGTGTACGCCCAGATTCATAAGATTCAACTGCCCGGCGACTACCTCGCCTACCAGCTCACGGGCCAGATGCAAACCACCGTGTCGGGCCTCTCGGAGGGCGTGTTCTGGAACTTTAAAAAGCAGGCCATTGCCCAGGAGCTACTCAACTACTACGGCATCAGCGCCGACCTCTTGCCCGAAGTAGTTGAGACCTTCGCCATCCAGGGCCGCCTCACGGCCGAAGCGGCCAGCACGCTGGGTCTCGTGGCGGGCACGCCCATCAGCTACCGCGCCGGCGACCAGCCCAACAACGCCTTCTCGCTCAACGTGCTGAACGCCGGCGAAGTAGCCGCCACGGGAGGAACCAGCGGCGTGGTCTACGGCATCAACGAAGCCACCACGGCCGACCCACGCTCCCGCGTCAACTCGTTTGTGCACGTGAACAGCACCCGTGAGCAGCCCAAAAACGGCGTGCTCATGTGCCTCAACGGTACCGGTATTCTGAATAGCTGGCTGCGCAAAGCGGTGGGAAATATCTCCTACGAGCAGATGAACACCTTAGCCGCCCAGGCGCCAGTAGGAGCGGAGGGGTTGCTATTTCTACCCTTCGGCAACGGCGCCGAGCGCATCCTCGAAAACCGGCCCGCCGCCGCCAGCCTCCACGGCTTGCAGTTCAACGTGCACGGCCAGCCGCACCTCATCCGCGCCGCGCAGGAAGGCATCGTGTACGCCCTCAACTACGGCATGGACATCATGCGCAACTCGGGCGTGCAGGTGCAGAAAGTGCGCGCCGGCCACGCCAACATGTTCCTCTCGCCGGTGTTCCGCGAGGCCTTCGTGAACTGCGGCAACGTGACCCTGGAACTCTACGACACCGACGCGGCTCAGGGCGCGGCCCGCGGCGCGGGCATCGGGGCGGGTATCTACGCTAGCCCCAAGGAAGCCTTCAACGGGCTGGCCCTCATCAGCACCGTGGAGCCCACCCCCGCCTTGCAGGAGCAGTATCAAGTAGCTTACAGCGACTGGCAGCAACTGCTGGCCCGCGAAACCCGTCCGGCGGAATTGCTGCTGGCTTAGCGGCGCGGGTGGGCGCCTCACCCCCTAGCCCCCTCTCCGAAAAGGAGAGGGGGGACTAGCTTTAAATCTAGACTAGCAGTAGGCCTGGGCTAGTATTAAAGCTAGAAACTAGTTCCCCTCTCCTTTTCGGAGAGGGGCTAGGGGTGAGGCGGACACCTGCCCAACCCAACTTACATCATTACCCCCACTACCCCAATCTCCATTCCCAACATGGCAACCTCCGAATTTTTCAAAGGCATCGACAAAATCAAGTTCGAAGGCCGCGAGTCTGATAATCACCTGGCGTTTAAGTGGTACGATGAAAACCGCGTGGTGGCTGGCAAGACCATGAAGGAGCACCTACGCTTTGCTACCGCTTACTGGCACACCTTCGTGGGCACCGGCGGCGACCCCTTCGGCCCCGGCACCAAGAACTTTGCCTGGGACAGCAAGGGCGACATCGTGGGCCGCGCCAAGGACAAGGCTGATGCCGCGTTTGAGTTCTTCACCAAGCTTGGCACGCCCTACTACTGCTTCCACGACATCGACCTGGTAGACGAAGGCTCGTCGCTGAGCGAGTACGAGAGCAACCTGAGCACGGTAGTAGACTACCTCAAAACCAAGCAGCAGGAAAGCGGCGTGAAGCTGCTGTGGGGCACGGCCAACGTGTTCTCGAACCCGCGCTACATGAACGGCGCCAGCACCAACCCCGACTTCTCGGTGGTGGCTCACGCCGGCACGCAGGTGAAAAACTCTATCGACGCTACCATCGCGCTGGGTGGCGAAGGCTACACCTTTTGGGGTGGCCGCGAGGGCTACATGACCCTGCTCAACACCGACATGAAGCGCGAGCAGGCGCACATGGCGAAGTTCCTGACGATGGGCCGCGACTATGCCCGCCAGCAGGGCTTCAAGGGCAAATTCTTCATTGAGCCCAAGCCGGCCGAGCCCACCAAGCACCAGTACGACTTCGACGCCGCCACGGTAATCGGCTTCCTGAAGGAGCACGGCCTGGAAAACGACTTCATGCTGAACCTGGAAGTAAACCACGCCACGCTGGCTGGCCACACCTTCCAGCACGAGCTGCAAGTAGCCGCCGATGCCAACCTGCTCGGCAGCATCGACGCCAACCGCGGCGACTACCAGAACGGCTGGGACACCGACCAGTTCCCCAACAACCTGAACGAGCTGACCGAGTCGATGCTCATCATCCTGGAGCACGGCGGCATCTCGCCCGGCGGCATCAACTTCGACGCCAAAACCCGTCGCAACTCGACCGACCTGGAGGATATCTTCATCGCCCACATCGCCGGCATGGACACCTTCGCCCGCGCCCTCGTCACGGCCGATGCCATCCTCACCAAGTCGCCCTACAAGCAGTTCCGCACCGAGCGCTACGCCTCGTTCGACGCGGGCCACGGCGCCGAGTTTGCCAAGGGCAACCTCACGCTGGAAGACCTGCGCAAAATCGCGCACGAAACCGGCGAGCCCACGCCCCGCAGCGGCAAGCAAGAGTGGCTGGAGAGCATTATCAATCAGTACATCTAGCGAAAAATCCGTAGAGGAACGTGGTGCGAGCGCCTTGCACCGCGTTCCTTTGCGCTACCAAAATTTTCGCTTGACAAACATGAGCAACTCCCAAGTATCGATTGACGAACTGAGCGTCAACACTATCCGCCTGCTGTCGGTCGACATGGTGCAGAAGGCTAATTCGGGTCACCCCGGCCTCCCGCTGGGGGCTGCCCCGATGGCTTATGTGCTGTTTTCGCGCTTCCTGCGCTTCAATCCCAAGGATGTGCATTGGCCCAACCGCGACCGCTTCGTGCTGTCGGCTGGCCACGGCTCGGCGCTGCTGTACAGCCTGTTGCACCTCTATGGCTACGATTTGAGCCTGGACGATTTGAAGAACTTCCGCCAGATGGGCTCCAAAACGCCCGGCCACCCCGAGTCGCACATCACGCCCGGCGTGGAAGTGACCACCGGCCCGCTGGGCCAAGGTTTTGCCAACGGCCTGGGTATGGCCATGGCCGAGGCGCACCTCGCCGCTACCTACAACAAGGAGGGTCACGCCCCGGTGCAGGACCACTACACCTACGTGCTGGTGAGCGACGGCGACCTGATGGAAGGCATTGCCTCGGAGGCGGCCTCGCTGGCCGGCCACTTGCAGCTGAACAAGATGATTTATCTCTACGACGATAACAACATCTCGCTCGACGGCCCCACCAACCTGACCTACACCGAGAACCCGATGAAGCGCTTCGATGC
>Ga0160429_1000555_pt1 | contig 30817 bp, 29 predicted proteins | sample SolpanmetagenomR_FD_108199 | JGI IMG/M metagenome (GOLD analysis project Ga0160429, IMG submission 108199) | Solar panel surface microbial communities from Lawrence Berkeley National Laboratory, California, USA - R | ecosystem: Engineered > Built environment > Solar panel > Unclassified ... | reverse complement strand
GTTAACCAATACCCGCAGAGTAGCCAGGTGTTACGAGCGAAAAGTGACCAATGAAGTATCCTTTGTACTACTATGTAGCATTAGAAGAATTGTTAAAAAATGCTAACTTAAACAGCTTCTAAGGTTTTTAAGGAAGGATTGTCCGTAAAATCACCGATAAAATCCAGCGCTTGGTCATTCTCGAAATTTCGGTTTCCCCAGGCTCCCATACGTGTAGCAGAATGTTTTTGAATAAAGGCCAACCCACTAGTTACCGTAGTTTTTCCTTCAGAATCTCCAGCTCCACGGCCGGCGCAATGCGCTCATACAAAATATTATACGCGGCCGTAGTAATCGGCATGTTCACCTTGAGCTTGCGGTTGAGCTCGTGGATGCTCTTGACGGCGTAATATCCTTCGGCCACCATGTTCATTTCGAGCTGGGCTGATTTTACCGAGTAGCCGCGGCCGACCATGGAGCCAAACGTGCGGTTGCGCGAAAACTGTGAGTAGGCCGTCACCAGCAGGTCGCCGAGGTAGGCCGAGGCCGAAAGGTCGCGGGGCTGGGGCGAGATGGCCTGCAAAAAGCGCCGGATTTCCTGCACCGCGTTGCTCACCAGCACGGCCAGGAAGTTGTCGCCGTAGCCCAGGCCGTGGGCGATGCCGCCGGTGAGGGCAATGATATTCTTCATCACGGCGCAGTATTCGATGCCGTCGAGGTCGGCCGCGGGCTGGGCGCTCACGTAGCGGCAGCGCAAAAGCTGGCAAAAGGCCGTGGCCAGCCCGCCCACGTCGGGCGAGCCGATGGTGAGATAGCTCTGCTTTTCGAGCGCCACTTCCTCGGCGTGGCAGGGCCCGGCAATGACGCCGAGCTGGCTGGCCGGCAGCCGGAAGCGCTCCTGCACGTAGTCGGTCACGAGCACGTTCTTGCCCGGCAGCATGCCCTTGATGGCCGACACGATGCCGCTTTTGTGGCGTAGCGCGTCGCGGCCCAGCTTGTCGAGCACGGGCTGCACGAAGGCCGCCGGTACGGCCAGCACCAGCCAGTCGGCCTCGGCCACGGCGTCGCTCAGGTCGGTGGTGGGGTACACCAGGTTGCGGTCGAACTGCACGGCCGAGAGGTAGCGCGGGTTGTGGCCGGTGCGCAGCAGGTGCTGCACGTCGTCTTTCGAGCGCAGCCACCAATCGACGCGGGCGCCGTTTTCGGAGAGGATTTTGGTGAGGGCCGTGGCCCAGGAGCCGCCGCCAATCATGGCAATTTTTTCCATAGAACAAGGGCGCGGCTCGCCGGCCCATCAGCAAGTCAGAAGGGGAATTCAGCCCGCAAGCTAGCGGCCAGGGGGGCATAGTTGCCGTGGGCGCCCGAACTTTGCCGGGCACCGGCCCCGCTTGGCTGCTCGGGTTGAGCGGTAAATGGCCGGGGTTGCGCCGCTCACTTATGTTCCCAGTTATTGCCGCTACGGCCGCTTTTGTCGAAGAAAAATTTCAAGCCGAGGGCTCGGGCCACGACTGGCCGCACATTCGGCGGGTGTGGCAGGTGGCGCGGGCGCTGGCCACCCAGGTGCCCGGCACCGACGCCGAAGTAGTGGAGCTCGCCGCCTTGCTGCACGACATTGCCGACTGGAAGTTTCACGGTGGCGACTACGAGGCCGGCCCGCGCGCCGCCCGCGCCTGGCTAGCCAGCCAGCAGGTGCCCGAAGCGACCATTGCCCGCGTCGAGCAGGTGATTCGGGAAGTGAGCTTCAAGGGCCTGGGGACGCAGACGCCCGTCAGCAGCCCCGACGCGGCAGTGGTGCAGGATGCCGACCGGCTCGATGCGATCGGGGCGATCGGCGTGGGCCGGGCCTTTGCTTATGGTGGTCACAAGGGCCGGCCGCTGCACGACCCGGCCACGCCGCCCGTCTCACACGCCGACTTCGAGCAGTATAAGCAGAGCACGGCGCCCACCCTCAATCACTTCTACGAGAAGCTCTTGCACCTGCAAGATCGCCTGCACACGCCCGCCGCCCGCCGGCTAGCGCAGCAGCGGCATCAGTTTATGGAAGCCTTCGTGGCCCAGTTTCTGCGCGAGTGGAACTGCGAAGATGCGGCCCAGCTACCCGGCGCTACCTTTACGGCATGAAAATGGGCGTATTTCTCTCCGCGGGCCGGGTTCGGTACTTTTTACTGGTGCTGCTGGCTAGCCTCACGCTGGCCGCCTGCCGCACGTGCCCCATGGACTCGTGCCACATCCGCAAGGCGCACTTGCACAACGGCGTAAAGTACCGCGCCCGGCCCATTTGGAAGATGCAGTACCCCGCCATTGGCGAGCGCATAAAAGTCCAGAGCCAAGGCGATGGCAAGCACAAGGACAGCGACCACAGCAAGTCGTTGAAATAAGATGGGCCGCCGGCCATTTTCGGGAATTAAGCTTTTTGGTAGGGGTAGAGCTAGCGCAGGGTCCTGCGTCGGGGGTAGGGCGGGTGAGGCCGGCAAGTCGCGTATAGGCTAGGAAAAACGGGTTTTTTGCCGTAAATTGCGCACGCATTAAGCAGCAGCGCGTAGCGGCAATTCCTCCGTCCAGGGAAGTCACCACTAGGGCCGCTGCCTTTTCTTGAACAAGGCTAACAGCTAACAGCTAGTAGCTATCAGCTAAAAAGACATGGCCGAAGGCGAAAAAATAATCCCGATTAACATCGAAGACGAGATGCGCGGGGCCTACATCGATTATTCGATGTCGGTGATCATCTCGCGGGCCCTGCCCGACGTGCGCGACGGCCTGAAGCCCGTGCACCGGCGCGTGCTCTACGGCATGAGCGAGCTGGGCGTCTCGTACACTAAAAGCCACAAGAAATCGGCCCGTATCGTGGGCGAAGTACTGGGTAAGTACCACCCGCACGGCGACAGCTCGGTATACGATACTATGGTGCGCATGGCCCAGGACTGGAGCCTGCGCTATCCACTGGTAGACGGCCAGGGTAACTTTGGCTCGATTGATGGCGACTCGCCGGCCGCCATGCGCTACACCGAGGCGCGCCTCAAGCGCCTTTCGGACGAGCTGCTCGGCGACCTCGATAAGGACACGGTAGATTTTCAGCCCAACTTCGACGACTCGCTCGAAGAGCCGAGTGTGCTGCCCGCCAAGTTTCCGAACCTGCTCGTAAACGGCACCAGCGGGATTGCCGTGGGTATGGCCACCAACATGGCTCCCCACAACATGAGTGAAGTGATCAACGGCATCGTGGCTTACCTCGATAACGCCGAGATCACCATTCCGGAGTTGATGGAACACATCACCGCGCCGGACTTTCCTACGGGCGGCATCATCTACGGGTATGAGGGCGTAAAGCAGGCTTTCGAAACCGGCCGGGGCCGCATTGTGATGCGGGCCAAGACCCACTTCGAAACTCTGCCCAATGGCAAGGAGCAGATTATCGTGACCGAGATTCCCTACCAGGTGAACAAGGCCTCGATGATTGAGAAGACGGCCGCGCTCATCAACGACAAGAAAATTGAGGGCATTGCCGCCCTGCGCGACGAAAGCGACCGCGACGGTATGCGCGTCGTGTACGAGCTCAAGCGCGATGCCCTTAATACGGTTGTGCTCAACAACTTGTTTAAGTACACGCAGTTGCAGTCGTCGTTTGGCGTCAACAACGTGGCCCTGGTGAAGGGCCGCCCGATGACCTTGAACCTGCGCGACCTCATCGTATACTTCGTGGAGCACCGCGAGGAAGTGGTGGTGCGCCGCACCCGTTACGAGCTGGCCGAAGCCCAGAAGCGGGCCCACATCCTGGAAGGCCTGCTGATTGCGCTCGATCACCTCGACGAAGTCATTAAGCTCATCCGCGACTCGCGTGACCCCGAGGTGGCGCGCACGGGCCTCATCGAGCGTTTTGCGCTGAGTGAGGTGCAGGCCCGGGCTATTCTCGACATGCGCTTGCAGCGCCTCACCGGCCTGGAGCGCGATAAGCTCGTGGCGGAGTATGAGGACCTGATGCGCCTCGTCGACCGTCTGAACGCTATTTTGGCCTCGCCGGTCGAGCAGCGGCAGCTCATTAAAAATGAGCTGCTTGACATCCGCGAGCGGTACGGGGACGTGCGGCGTACGAGCATCAACCAGGTGGGCGGTGATTTCTCGATGGAAGACATGATTGCCGACGAGGCGATGGTGATTACCGTCAGCCGCGAGGGCTACATCAAGCGCACCAGCCTCGATGAGTACCGCACCCAGGGCCGGGGTGGGGTAGGAGCCCGCGGGGCGGGCTCCAAGCAGGACGATTTTACGGAACACCTGTTTGTGGCGACCACCCACGAATACCTGCTTATCTTCACCGAGCAGGGCCGCATGTTTTGGCTGCGGGCCTACGAAGTGCCCGAAACCGCCAAAACCAGTAAGGGTACGCCGCTGCAAAACCTCATCGACAAGCCCAAGGAAGACGCGGTGCGCTCGGTGCTCAACGTGCGTAACCTACGCTCGCCCGACTACCTGGAGAATACCTTCCTGATGTTCTGCACCGAGCAGGGCACGGTGAAAAAGACGCCGCTTGAGGCGTATTCACGTCCCCGGGCGGCTGGCATCAACGCCATTACCATCAACGAGGGCGATCGGCTGCTTGATGTGCAACTGCTTTCGGGCAACTCGGAAGTCGTGCTGGCGCTGCGCTCGGGCCGGGCGGTGCGCTTCTCCGAAAGCAAGGTGCGCCCGATGGGCCGCACGGCGGCCGGGGTGCGGGGCATCACGCTGGGCGAGGAGCCCGCTGATAAAGTGGTGGGCATGGTCTGCATTGCCGATCCTAGCCAGGAGCTGCTGGTGGTGAGCGAAAACGGCTATGGCAAGCGTTCGGCCCTGGAGGAATACCGCGTCACCAACCGCGGTGGTAAGGGCGTGCGGGCCATGAAGCTCACCGATAAAACCGGCCAGCTGGTAGCCATTAAGGGCGTGAGCGATGCCGACGACCTAATGATTATCAATCGTTCGGGCCTCACGATTCGCTTGAGTCTAGGTGAATTGCGGACTATCGGCCGGGCTACGCAGGGCGTCCGTCTGTTCAAGGTGGCGGCCAACGATGAAATTTCGTCGGTAGCCAAGGTTGCTGCCGCCGAAGTTGAGCTAGATCCGCTCGCCGGGGAAAGTTTCCTGGGAGCGGAGTTAGTTGGTAATGGGTTGGCTTTGCCGCACGGCGGTGGGTTAACTCCGGAGCTGGAGCCGGAAGAGGTTGACCTGGACTTGGCGGAAGATGAAGCTGAAGCTGATGACGATGTGACAGCTGATGACCAAGACGAGGAATAAGTTTGTAACTTAAGAGGAGAGGGGCGGCTGGCGAAGCCGTCCCTTTTTTCAGCTAAGGTAGTCGAGTAGGACTTTAGCCAGCTTTTGTAGTAAACCGCCCGGGCACTAGTCCGTAGAAAGCGCAACCCATTCATTTGCCGGGCGGGTGTAGTTTTGCCCCCTCCATCATTTTCTTTCCCCCATGAAAAAGAACCTTCTGACGCTGGCCGCTACTGCAGCCTTGCTGGCTACCCTTGGTCTGGCCACGCCAGCCCTGGCTCAAAGCTCCGCTATTACCAACGCCATTCTGAGCCAGAAAGCTGGTCAGCTTGACAAGGCGCTGGAAAGCATTAACCAGGCCACAACTAGCGATAAAACCAAGGATAAAGACAAAGCGAAAGCTTGGTTTACCCGTGGTGAAATTTACTACCAGCTGGTAGATCCGAATACCCAGGCTTTGTTTGCGAAGTACACCAAGGATATGCAGCCGGGCGAGGCGCTGCAAAAAGCATCGGAGTCCTATAAAAAGGCGTTGGAACTCGACGGTCCGAATGGTGAATATGGTAAACAAGTGCCTTCGCGCTTGCAAAATTTGTATGGGTTAGCCTTTAACGCTGGGGTAAAGAGCTATAACGACAAGGATTACGACAAGGCGATTTCCAGCTATAAGCTCGCCTCGCAGTTAAACCCGCAGGATACTACGGCCGTGCTCTATGGAGCCTACGCTATGGAGGCCAAGCAGGACTACGCCGGTGCTAAGACCAGCTACACCCAGTTGCTGGGGATGGATGCCTACAAAACCAAGCCCGCGCCGGTGACGGTATACAACCGCCTGCTGCAAATGGCTCGCCAGGATAAAAATGACGCCGAAGCCCAAAAAATCGTCCAGCAAGCTTTAGTGGCGTATCCCAATAATAAGACGTTCCTGATTGAGGATTTGAATTTGTCGATGAGCGGTGGTAATGGTGGTGCGGCCCTCGATAAAATCAACAAAGCTATTGCGGCTGACCCTAACAACGCCAATCTCTATGCGGTGCGGGGTTCGCTCTACGATCAGCAAAAAAAGAACGATTTAGCTCGTGCCGACTACAAAAAGGCGATTGAGCTTGACCCTAATAACTTTGATTCGCAGTTCAATATGGGAATCTACAACTTCAACCAGGCTGCTACGCTTTACACTAAAGCCAGCAAGATGGACTTGAACACGTACCGGACCCAGGGAAAAAAGGTCGAAGCCGAAGGTAAGAAGTATTTTGAAGCTTCGGTGCCATATTTTGAAAAAGCGCTGGAAATTCAGCCTAATGATCCAGGTAGCATTAGTGCGCTGCAAAAAGTATACTTCCGTTTAGGTCGTAATGCTGATTCGGAAAAGATGGCCGCACGCTTGGCCACGCTGAATAAAAAATAAGTATTGCTTGGTTAGATTTCAAAACGAAAAAACCCTGGCTAATCTAGCCAGGGTTTTTTTATAAGCAAGAGGTTGTTAGGCTGCCAGAAGCAGAGAGCAGGATCTAAGCAATCTAACTAAGTAAATTGTTCGCTGATACAACTTAACATAATATAAATTATAAGACAAAATGATTTGTTAAAATCGAAATAAATTATAAGACAAAATGATTTGTTAAAATCGAAGTTGTTAAAATCGATCGAAAGTGAGCCCTGCGACGATGCCATTTGTGATAGAAAGTTTGTGCTAGGGATATGCCAGCCTGTTTGTGGAGTATTTGCGAAAGGTGTCGCGGTCAAGTATCAGCAGTGGTCTTCGGGAAGAGCTAACTTGCTCCTCTCTCAACGCTCTTCGACTAACTCACACCAAGCGTTGTGTTCGAAGCTGTATTGTGACTGTGCAGTGCTGTGAATCTAAGTTTCCCTTCTTTTAAGAGGAAGTACAATAAGTGTAATGAAGGGGCAAGCATAAAAACAAAAGCTGCAGTAGATCTTATTTTAGTATAAAAAAGTATAAAATTATTGTTTGTTTTATACTTTTTTATACTTTATATCCATTTTCACGTTATACTTGTTTTATTTACTACCGCATAACTTTCTCTTCCACCCCTTTTTTTTCTTTTATGCCTAAATTGATAGACTATCCTCGTACTAGCTACACTGGTGCCTGGGAAGTAGCTGAAGTAGTTGATGATACCGGTGGTAAATGTGCGCTAGAAACTTGTGCTCGCAAGTTAAATCGCAAAGTAAGCGGCTCTTTTAAAGCGATAGTCGGCTCTGCCGTGAAGTTTGGGTTATTGACTAGCAAACGGGAGATGCTAGCCACCACCACGCTTTTCCGGCGAATTAAGCATGCCTATGATAAGCAAGAGGAACTGATCTTTCACCGCGAGGCCTTTCTGACTCCCCCACTATTCACGCAGTTATGCCGCAAGTTTCGCTCCCGCGAATTGCCAGTAGCAATGCTGGATGTGCTCTTGATGCGCGAGTTCAGCGTGGAAGAGATTAATGCCCAAGCAGTAGCCAAGGCCTTCATCGATGGCGCGCGAATGGTCAACGTGCTCGACGAACACAATATAATCGCCGATATCGACCAATTGGCCACCCAGCAAGCGCCCCGTCGCGAACTAGCTAGCCCGCTACCACCTAGCAACGTCTTTCGCCAGCAACCTGCACCGACACCACCACCCGAAGATGACAATGATACTAATGATACCTTAGAAGGCGAAGCAGCTACCAGCACAACAACTAGTACTAGCGACGAATCAACTGCAAACCCACTACACTTAACTCCATCTACCCCTACCGGAAACTCAGAAACCGTATTTCCACTACCACCTAGCCGTCCAGCCCCAGCAGCCACCAGCGACGCCATTGCAACGCTGTTTGGCCTGGGTACTCCAAAGGAACAGACAAGTATCCCTCAAACAGCACCCGCTCCCCAAACCCTACCTGTCGCGCTTCCACAGCCGCCCGAAATAACCACAAAGCCTTTAACAGTTCCAGCATTGGTATTATTCCGCATCCAACTAGCTGGGCCAGGAATTAATACAGAACTCGATGTGGTAGAAGTAGAAGACTTAGCGTTAATACGGGCTCTACTTGATAAGATAGAAAGGCAGCTGAGAAGATAAGTTATTAATTTGCAGGCGATACAATGTTCGTATAATAATTATGTTAAATCGAAAAATCTGTTTCATCCATCCTTAAGGACCAAAGCAACAGTAGTCAGTATCCCCAAAAAAGGACCGGTCCCGTCGTAATGTGACGTGGCCGGTCCTTTTGAAATTTTACAGCAGAGCAACGAAGTTATCTATCAACTAGTCTGGCAAAGGACGACGCTGTCCCGCCCTAATCGTTTGGTGACGCTGCCGAAGAACAGTAAGCATTTCATCAAGCGACGAGCCTGACACCCGTAGCAATACCAACAAGTGGTACACCAGGTCCGCAGCTTCCCCAACCAACCCAGATTTATTACCCACCATCGCCTCAATAACCGTTTCAACAGCCTCCTCGCCTACCTTCTGGGCAATGCGGGCTAGCCCTTTCTCAAATAGCCGCACCGTATAGGAGCCCGGCTCCTCAGCTGGAAATTGCTGCCGCCGTTCGATAAGCTGGTCGAGTTCGGCCAAAAGCCCCACCGCGGGCGCCGGCAACGCTCCACTTTCTGGTGCCCCAAAGCCGGCCTCAAAGCAGCTGGTAGTACCCCGGTGGCACGTCGGCCCAGCCGGCTGGGCACGTACAAGTACCGCATCCTGGTCACAATCGGCGTGCAAGCTTACTACCTGCAAATAGTTGCCACTGGTTTCTCCCTTCGTCCAGAGCCGGTTCTTGGAACGCGAGTAAAACGTGACGCGGCCCTGAGCTTGCGTCAACTGCCAGGCTTCCGCATTGAAGTAACCTAACATTAATACCTGGCCCGTGGCCGCGTCCTGCACAATGGCAGGAACAAGCTCGTCAGGCATCTTTTGAAAATCTAAGTCCATCGGTGTATCCGGAGGCTAGCCACCGGTTGAAGTTAAAAGAATAAGGCGAGTCGCCCGTAACTGGGTAGCTAAGCAAGGGACACAGTCACTGGCTATCGGGGTACCACTACCCTACCGGCCGCATTGCGACCCCTGCCGCCAGCAAATAGTTTTTGAGACCGGCCACGGATAAGTCCCCAAAGTGAAAAACGCTAGCTGCCAGCGCGGCATCGGCCCCGCCGGGCAGCAGTACATCCCGGAAATGCGCGGCTGCCCCCGCCCCGCCCGAGGCGATAACCGGTACCCCCACGGCGGCCGCCACCCCCTGCGTCAGGCCCAGGGCGTAGCCATCGCGGGTACCATCATGGCTCATGGAAGTCAGCAGAAGCTCGCCAGCACCACGCTCAGCCGCCTCGCGGCACCAGGCTACGGCTTCGCGGCCGGCGGGATGGCGCCCCCCGTGGGTAAATACTGCCCAGACTTCCGCGGCCGGTGTGACAGCTGCTTCCTGGGTTTGGCGGGCGTCTACGGCCACCACAATGGCCTGGCTGCCGAAGCGACGGGCTAGCTCATCAATCAGGCCGGGCTCGCGCAGCACCGACGAATTCAGGCTGACCTTATCGGCCCCACTCAGCAAGAGCGCTTCTACATCGGCCACCGCCCCAATACCTCCCCCCACAGTGAAGGGAATGTTGACTTCCCGGGCCACGTTGCGCACCAGCTCAATGAGCGTGCGGCGCTTTTCCACGGTGGCCGTAATGTCGAGCAGCACCAACTCGTCAATGCCCTCCTGGGCGTAGCGCGCGGCCAGGGCCACGGGGTCGCCGGCGTCGCGCAGGTTCACGAAGTTAGTGCCCTTCACAGTGCGGCCATTCTGCACGTCGAGGCAAGCAATCAGGCGTTTAGTTAACATATACGGATGAAGCGAAAGGCGAAAAGGCGGGGCGCCTGCCCCAAGCGGCAGCAGGCAGCGCCTAGCTTGGGGAAGTGGTAATGAAGTGATACGTCTCGGCTACTGGCTCCAGACTAGTCAGCTCCCGCACGTGCGGCAACAACCGGGCGGCGCCCGTGCGGTTCAGCCACAGCGGCCGGATGCCCACCACCAGCGCCCCGACCACATCAGCCTGCCAATTGTCGCCCACCATTACCGTCTGGGCGGGGCTAGCCTGTAAGCGCCGCAAGGCTACCTGGTAAATGGCCGGGTCGGGCTTAAGCACGCCCACGTCTTCCGACGTAATGAGGGCATCCACAAGCGACTCCATCCCCAGAAATCGAAGCTTTTCGCGTTGCTCCTGCGTGCGGTTATTCGTGACAATGCCAATCTTATGGGCTGGCTTCAGCCGTTGTAGCAGCGCCAGCGCCCCCGCTACGGGCTGCCGCAACCGCTGGTAGTGGCCGTAGTGAAGCTCGGCGAGCGCCCCGCTATCGGCTGCCGAGGCCCCGCGCTCGTACGGGGCCAGCAACTGCTGAAAGCGCAGCTCCCGCGCCGCCAGGTAAGAAAGCTGCCCGCTCATCACCCGCGGGTGCATTTCCTCCAGCAAGTCGCTGTAGCGTTGGTAGAGCTCCGCCAGCGGCACCGCCTGCAAGGTGGGTCGGTCCGCCGCAGTAGCCGCCAAAGCTGCCCGCGCCGTGGCCGCATGGTCGAAAAGCGTATCGTCTAAATCAAAAAGAACGGTCGTAACCGCAACAACCGGAGGCAGCACAGGCATACTCAATGGGGAGCTAGTTCGAAAAATAGACGAGCGGGTAGCGAGCGGGTAGCAAGACGCAAAAGCGGCTAGTACGCTAACTCCCGCCGCAGTTGCTCTTCCGTAATAGTGCCCTCATAAATGGCCTTGCCAATGATAGCGCCCCCCATCCCCAGCTCCCGCAGCGCGGCTACGTCGGCACTGGTAGTAACGCCCCCACTAGCCACAAACTGCGCCGTCGGAAACCGCTGCCGCAACGCGGCGTACGTAGCGGTAGCGGGGCCCTGGAGCTGGCCGTCGCGACTCACATCGGTGCAGATAAAGGTAGTGGCCCCGGCTACCAGGTAGTCCCCGATAAAGTCGGGCAGGCGCTGGCTGCTCTGCTCCGTCCAGGCGCTCACGGCAATATACTCGCCCTTAAAATCGGCCCCAATAATAATGCGCTCAGCTCCAAACCGGGCTAGCCACTCCCCCACCAACTCCGGCTCACGAGCGGCAATACTACCCGCCGTGAGTTGGGCCGCCCCGGCCGCAAACGCTTGCTCAGCCGCCGCAGTGGTCTGGATACCCCCGCCAAAGTCGATGTGCAGCCCGGTGTGCCGCGCAATGCGCTCGAGCACTGGCAGTTGGCGCGGCTCGCGGGCCCGGGCACCGTCGAGGTCAACCAAATGCAGCCGCTTAGCTCCAAGCTGCTCGAAATACTGGGCCTGGGCGAGTGGGTCGGCCGCGTAGGTGGTCTGGCGAGCGAAGTCACCGCCCGTCAGGCGCACGCACGAACCATTAATGAGGTCGATCGCAGGGATTATATCCATTTGAGAAATACAGACAGCTTGTTCGAGCAACTGTCAATTATAACATTTGAGTAAGCAGCTAGCCTAACTTGCCAGTCAGAAAATTGCGCAGAATCAGCTCCCCCACCGGACCACTTTTCTCGACGTGAAACTGCACGCCGTAGAAATTGCGGTAGCGCACCCCCGCACTAAATGGCACGCCCGCCGGGTAGCTGGCCTGCGCAATGGTGTAGTCGCCCACGGGGGCGTAGTAGCTGTGCACAAAGTAAACGTAGTCGGCCGCGCTCGGCCGCGGAGCGTCTGCCGACAACGATGATGGAGGCAATTCTACGGCCTCCCCCAGGCCGGTAAATAGCGGCGTTTGCAAATCGTGAAGGTTGTTCCACCCCATGTGCGGCACTTTGTGCGCGACGTCGGGCGGGGTGAAGCGCACCACGTCGAAGGGTAACATCCCCAGCAATTCGGTGCCCCCGGCCGGACCTTCCTGGCTGTGGCGGCCCAGCAATTGCATGCCCAGGCAAATACCCAGAAAGGGCTGCGTGAGCGTCGGTAATACCTGGTCGAGGCCCGTAGCGCGCAGCGCCCGCATGGCCGAGCTAGCTTCGCCTTCCCCCGGAAACAACACCCGGTCGGCCCGCCGGATTAGCTCGGGGTCGGCCGTAAGCGTGGCCTTCATACCCAACCGCTCCAGCGCGAAAAGCACCGACTGCACGTTGCCGCCTTGGTAATCGATAACCGCAATATCCATCCTAATACATTTGGTCAATAAGGCAACCAGCTAGTGTTTACCCAAATGAGAAATACCACTTACAAGATTCCTTTCGTGCTCGGAATCACGTGCTGCCCGGCCGGGTCGCGAACCAACGCCATTTTGATTGACTTGGCCACGGCCTTGAAAATCGCCTCGATTTTATGGTGCTCGTTGTCGCCCTCGCACTTAATGTTGAGGTTGCAACGGGCGGCATCGGAGAAGCTTTTGAAGAAATGGTAAAACAACTCGGTGGGAACGTCGCCCACCCGCTCGCGGCGAAAATCGGCGGCCCATACCAGCCACGGCCGCCCCGAGAAATCGATGGCCGCCTGGGCCAGGGCATCATCCATGGGCAGCAGGAAGCCGTAGCGGTTAACGCCCCGCTTGTCGCCAAGCGCTTCGTTGTAGGCTGTACCAATGGCGATAGCCGTATCTTCCACCGTGTGGTGCTCGTCGATATGCAAGTCGCCGTGGGTGCGCACATACAGGTCACACCCACTATGTTTACCCAATTGGTCAAGCATGTGATCGAAGAAACCCAGCCCGGTGTGGCAGTCCGTGTGGCCGGTCCCATCGAGGTTCAGAATCACTTCGATACGGGTTTCGTTGGTGTTGCGCAGCACGTGGGCCCGACGCGGCGGGCGGCGCAGGTGCTCATACACCCGGGCCCAGTCCGTGGTGCTGAGAGCTGCCCGCTCATCGGCCTGCGCGTGGAGCAAGATAGCGCGGCACCCCAGGTTCTGCGCTAGCTGCACGTCGGTCAGCCGGTCGCCGATAACGTAGGAATGCGCCAAATCGTAGCCCGCGCCCGGGTCGAGGTAACGGGTGAGCAGCCCCGTCCCGGGCTTACGCGTCGGGGCCGGGTCGTGGGCAAAGCTGCGGTCAATCAAAATCTCGCTGAACTCAACCCCCTCCCCTCGCAGGATATCGAGCATTTTTTGCTGGTAGGGCCAGAAAGTATCCTCGGGGTAGCTCGCAGTACCGAGGCCATCCTGGTTGGTAACCAGCACCAGCTCGTACTCCCCGTCGCGAGCAAGCTGGGCCAGGGCCGTAATAGCACCGGGCACAAAATCGAATTTATGCCAGGCATCAATCTGGAAGTCGGTCGGCGGCTCTATAAGGATGGTGCCGTCGCGGTCGATGAAGAGAACTTTTTTCATGATTTTTTTCTAGACTAGCTACCTAGTGCAAACTCCCGCAGCGCCGCCAGTAGCTTTTCATTCTCCGCGGGCGAGCCCACCGTCAGGCGCAGCGTGCCCGCGCACCCGGGCTGGGTAGTGCGGTTACGCACCACGATGCCGCGGCCCAGCAGGTAGTCGTACACCGCAGTGGCGTCGGGGTGAAAGCGCACGAGCAGGAAATTGGCGGCCGAGGGAAACACCTGCGCCACGATGGGCAGCGCGGGCAGGCGCTCGGCGAGCCAGGAGCGGCCGGTGAGCAGCTGCTGGCGCAACTCCTCAAAGTGCGGGGCGGCGGCCAGCGCGGCCAGCGCGTGCTGCTGGGTGGCTTCGGAAATGTTATAGGGTGGCTTGATTTTGTTGAGGTAGCTGATGATTTCGGGCGAGGCAAAGGCCATGCCCAGGCGCAGGCCAGCCAGCCCCCAGGCTTTGGAAAAGGTTTGCAGCACCACCAGGTTGGGAAACTCCGCGAGCCGCGTGGTCCAGCTCGGGGCGGCGGCAAAGTCGGCGTACGCTTCGTCCACGACGACCAGGCCGGGGAAGCCGCGCAGGATCACTTCGATGGCCGCGGCGTGGAGCAGGTTACCGGTGGGGTTGTTGGGCGAGCAGAGAAACACCAGCTTGGCCGGCGAGGCCAGCACGCGCGCCACGAGGGCGGGCGAGAGCTGAAAGTCGGCGGTCAGGGGCAGCCGCTCGATGCGCACGTCGTTGAGGTTGGCGGCTACCTCGTACATACCGTACGTGGGCGGCAGCAGCAGGATGCTGTCCGGGCCACCGGGCGTGCAGGTGAGCCGCACCAGCAGGTCGATGGCCTCATCGGAGCCGTTGCCCAGGAAAATCTGCGCGGGCCGCACGTGCTTGAGCTGGGCCAGCTCGGCCTTGACGGCGCGCTGGGCGGGGTCGGGATAGCGGTTGAACTGCGCGGGGCCGGCGCTGCCGAGGCTGTTCTCGTTGGCATCGAGCATCACCTGGGCCTCGCCCTGAAACTCGTCGCGGGCCGACGAGTACGGCTTCATGGCCCGGACGTTGGGGCGAATGAGAGATTCTAAATCGAAGGACATACTTCCTGAAATCGGTTGTCATGCTGAACGAAGTGAAGCAGCTCGCTCGCTTCGTTGCAGTCAGGGATTTACTTCTTTTAATCAGCCGTCAATGCCTGCCGGCGCAGCGCCACGGCGTGGGCGTGGGCGTGTAGCCCTTCGGCGGCGGCCATCGGCTCCACCACGGGGGCTAGCGCCAGCAAACCGGCCGGCGCAAGCTGCTGAAAGGTGATTTTCTTATAAAACGAATCGAGCGACACCCCACTGTAGGCCCGGGCGTAGCCGCCGGTGGGCAGCGTGTGGTTGGTACCCGAGGCGTAGTCGCCCACCGCCTCGGGCGTGAGGTGGCCCATGAAGACGGAGCCGGCGTTGTAAATGTCGGCGGCTAGCTCGTCGGGCGCGGCTACGGCCAAAATGAGGTGCTCGGGCGCGTACTGGTTGCTGAACTCCAGCATGGTGGCCACATCGGGCAGCAGCAGGCCCCGGCTTTCGGTGAGCGCCTGACGCGCAATTTCGGCGCGGGGCAGCCGCGGCAGCTGACGCTCCAGCTCCGTCACGACCTCCTTTAGCATCACTTCCGAATCGGTGAGCAGCACTACTTGCGAGTCGGGCCCGTGCTCGGCTTGCGAGAGCAAGTCGGCGGCCACAAAGGCGGGATTGGCACTGGCGTCGGCAATCACTAATACTTCGGAAGGACCAGCGGGCATATCAATAGCCACTCCACGCTGCGCGGCGAGTTGCTTGGCGGCCATCACGTAGCGGTTGCCGGGACCAAAAATCTTGTCTACGGCTGGCACCGAGGCCGTGCCCACGGTGAGCGCGGCCACGGCCTGCGCCCCCCCGGCTTTGATAATCGTGGTCAGCCCCAGCTCCTGGGCGGCGAACAGAATAGCGGGCGCCAGGCGGCCATCGCCCCGGCCGGGCGGCGTGCACAGCACAATCGCGCGGCAGCCCGCGAGCTTCGCCGGAATGCCCAGCATTAATAAGGTACTAAACAGGGGCGCCGAACCACCCGGTACGTAGAGGCCCACCCGGGGCACGGCCACACTGCGCCGCCAGCAGTGCACGCCGGGCATGGTTTCGACCTCAGCCTCCACGGCCGGCGGGCGCTGGGCGGCGTGAAAGGCGGTGATATTCTGAATGGCCTGGCGGATGGCCACCTGCAACTCGGCCGGCACCTCGGCCGCGCCAGCGGCTAGCTCGGCGGCACTCACGCGCAGCTCGTGCAGGTCGGGCGCCCCATCGAGCTGGGCGGCGTACTGGCGCAGGGCCTCGTCGCCCCGCTGCGCTACCTCGTCGAAAATCTCCCCGGCGCGGGCCAGAATGGCGGCGTTGCTACCCGCCAGCGGGCGCTGCTGGAGCGCGGGCCACTGGGCCCGGGTGGGATTATGAAAAATCTGCATACACTTTTAGCTTTTAGCTTATTTTTAAGCTGTTAGCTACTGACTGTTAGTTGTTAGCTTTTTTATAAGAGCCGTCTCTGCTGTCAACAAAGGGAGGCTACCAGCTAATAGCTCTCCGCTAACAGCCCAAAAATTCAACCGACCCGCTTCTCGATGGGCAGCACCAAGATGCCTTCGGCACCAATGGCTTGCAGTTCGCCGGCGATGTGCCAGAATTTGTCCTCGTCCACCACCGACTGCACCGAAACCCAGCCTTCTTCGGCCAGCGGCGTGACGGTGGGCGACTTGATGCCCGGCAGCAGGGCTTTCACCGCGGCCAGGGCCGAGGACGGGGCATTGAGCACAATGTACTTTGAGCGCTGGGCCCGGCGTACGGCCTGCATGCGGAAGCGCAGCTGGTCGAGCAGCTCCTGTTTATCGGCACTCAGGTTGGGCGCGGCGATGAGCGCGGCTTCCGAGCGAAAAATGGTTTCGACCTCGCGCAGGCCGTTGCCGAGCAGCGTCGAGCCGCTGCTCACAATATCGCAGATCGCCTCGGCCAGCCCAATGCTGGGCGCAATCTCAACCGAACCGCTGATCGTGTGCAGGTTGGCTTGTACACCCTGGCCCGCCAGGTACTCCCCAAGCAGCTTGGGATACGAAGTAGCGATGTTTTTGCCCTGCAAGTCGGCCACCGAATCGTAGGTGGCGGCGCGGGGCACCGCCAGGCTCAGGCGGCACTTGCTGAAGCCCAGGGCTTCGACTTGGAGGCGGGCGCAACCGGCTTCGACCAGCACGTTTTGGCCCACAATGCCCAGGTCGGCCACGCCGTCCTGCACGTAGCCCGGTATATCATCGTCGCGCAGGTAGAGGATTTCCAACGGGAAATTGCTGGCCTCGACCTTTAGCTTATAGGAAGAGGAAACGAAACTGATGCCGCACTCGCGGATAAGTTGCAGCGAGTCGTCGGAGAGGCGGCCGGACTTTTGAATGGCTAAGCGAAGCATGGTAGAAAATAAGCTGGCTGCGCGCAAAACCAGCGGCTGGCGGAGCTGCCAGGCGCCGATACGGCCGGGCTAGCCGGGGCGCCACAAGTAAAACCCAAACGAGAAAACTGGAAGTTGCTGACCAAAGCCAGGGCGGCGGTGGAGACGCGAGCGGCGGGCACCAGCGACTACGAGGTAGCGGCCGGCCCGGTGGCCCGGTCTCCTAGCGATGGTGGTGCACGGCGGTCGCCGTAGGCTGCGCGGCCCGCCAGGCGGTCGCCCAGCCCGTGGTCGGGGCCGGCAGCGCGGGGCTAAGGGCAAGCGAAAAGCAGCGAACGGGAGTCATCGTGGGGCAAAGGTAGGTTGGGCGACCGAATAAAAAAGCCCGGCGGCGAAAAAGTGCGGCGAGGCGTAGTCAGCCGTAGGTACTGGCCTTATAGGCCTAGCCCACGCGAAAGCCTGGGCAGGACTTAGGCGGGGCTCGCCAGGAGTTTCCCCAAACTAAAGGGATATTTTCCGCGTTACCAAGAAAAATTTCCGTTACTTTAGCAACGGGTTCTTTGCCAAGCTAATCTTTAGTCGCCATGCCGGTTGTGACCTTCGCCTTTGATAACCGAAAAACGGAAACTGTTTCGGCCACCATTCTCGACTTGTTCGGATCGGCGGAAGCCTCGCATAATGGCCTACGCCTCGTCCTACTCGCCCAGCAGGGCTTGCCCGCGGCCAAGGCACAGGTGGTGAGCAAAGGCCTGGGCCTGGACTTCACGCAAATGGCTAACCTACTGGGCATTACTACCAAGACTTTTCGCCACTACCAGCAGGAAGGCAAACTGCTCGACGCTCCCAAGAGCGAGCAGCTTCTCAAGCTGGCGCAGGTGGCCGAGCTGGGCCAGGAAGTATTCGGCGACGCCGAGTCGTTCAACCGCTGGCTGCAAAAGCCCGCGTATGGCCTGGCGGGCAAGACGCCGCTGGAGCTGTTTTACACCGGCGGCGGCATTGACCTGGTGGCCGATGAGCTCACCCGCATTGCGTACGGCGATTTGGCGTAGCCGTGGAAGTATTTCGCATTTCGGCGCCGCGGTATGCGTGGGGCCTCACGGCCTCGGGCGTGGCCAACCGCTGGAATAGTGCCGGGCAGTTCGTGCTCTACACGGCCGCCAACGCCTCGCTGGCGTGTCTCGAAAACGTGGTGCACCGGGGCGCCGAGGGCTTGCAGGCACCCTTCAAGCTCCTGACGCTGGAGATACCCGAGCCGGTGACCATCGAGGAAGTGACCCCGGCCCTGCTCCCACCCGACTGGCAGCAGGTGACTAGCTACGCCCAGTGCCAGGCGGTGGGTGCGGCCTGGTACCAGCTGCGACGCAGCGCGGTCTTGAAAGTGCCGTCGGCCATTATTCCGTTTGAGGCCAACTACCTCATTAGCACCAGCCACCCGGATTTTAGCCAGATTAAGCTGGTAAGCGTGGAGGATTTTATCTTCGATTCCCGCATCAAGCAAGAGCCCGCGTAAAGGCGCGGGTTTAGCGCAACACCTTGGCCGGGCCCAGTACCCGCTCGATGGCCGCCGCCACTAGCTGCGGGTGGTAGTAATGGGCAAAGTGATCGCCGGGGATTTCCATAAATTCCTCGTCGGGCGGCCGGATAACGTTGTCGCGGCGGGCGTGCACGCGCAGGTCGGGCGGCGTGGTCAGGGGCGGCACCGGCGCAAACAGCACTTGCAGCTGCCGGTGCACATAGCGGCGGGGGTCTATAAGCAAAAGCATTTTCACTGATTTTAGGCATTAAACACGCCGCGATGAACAACGAATTCACACTGAACAGAAAAAACCTAAAGCGCGGATTATAAACTTTCATGACGGCTAAAACCGGGCGATTGCCCGCAGGTTCACCACGCGCTGCGAAAGGTAGCTGGGCACGGCGTAGGTGCGGCCGTTCACATCCTGCAAGTAGCTGTAGCCGGCCACGTTGTTGGCCCCCAGCAGGTTGAGAATTTCCAGGCTGAGCCACAGGCTTTCGAGCGAGGCGAGGTGCGGCTTGGGCGTGTTGCGCAGGCTCACGACTTTGGAGAAGCCCACGTCGAAGCGCTGGTAAGGGCGGGTGAGGGCGCCGTCGCCGCGGTACTGGGGCAGGCCGGGCGGGCTGAAGGGCAGGCCGGTGCCAAACACGAGGTTGGCGTAGCCGCGCACCGAGGGGTTGTCGGGCAGATGGTCCTGGAAGAAGATGCTGGCCGTGAGGCGCTGGTCCTGGGGGCGGCGGATGTAGCCCAGCGTTTGGTAGCCGGTGCGCTTGCCATTGCCATCGTAGGTGGCAGTAGTGTCGCCCTTTTCCTGGGTGGTGAGCAGGCCCAGGCTCAGCCACGACTCGACGCCCTTCACAAACTCGCCACTGATCCGCGTTTCCAGGCCAGCGGCATAGGCGGTAGCGTTGTTAGTGGCGTAGTAGCGCAGCCGCACGTTGTCGACTTCGTAGGGCACCACGTCGGTGAGGTACTTGTAATACGCCTCGGTATTGAGGCGAAACGGCCGGTTCATGAGGTGCAGCTGCACCTCGCGGCCCAGCACGAAGTGCAGCGACTTCTGGGCCCGCAGCTCGGGATTGAGCTGGCCCTGCAGGTTGCGCAGCTCGCGGTAGAACGGCGGCTGGGCGTAAAGGCCCGCGGCTAGCTTCCACACCCGCTCGGGGTGGCGCCGGCTCCGCGCCGCAAACTGCGCCCGCGGGCTGATCACCAGCTGGTTATTAACCGACCAGTAGTGCGCCCGCACCCCATAGGTGAGCGTGGTGAGCGAGTCGATTTGCCAGGTGTGCTGCACGTACCCCTGCGTGCGCTGGCTATTGAGGCCCAGGTCGGCGGCCAGCCGGGTGCGGCGGGCATCGGGCACGTAGCCGGCCGAGTCGGCAAAGCTATACTCATCGATCTGATCGTGAATGACTTCGCGGCCCGTCTTCACGCCCCAACGAATCTGGTGCGGGCCCAGCGGGTCGCCGCCGGGGTTCCAGCGGCCGCGCAGCTCGGCCGTGTACACCCGCGCCGCGAGGTCGTTGCGGGCGTGGTTGAAGGCCGAGCCGATATTGCGCTGGCGCACCGTTTGGTTGAAGTCGGGGCTGGTGGGGTCATTATTTACCTCGGCAAACGTGTAGGCCGCCTCCACGTCCCGAAACTCAAACTCGCGGGTCGTCAGGGCCGAAGCCAGCAGCTCGACTTGCAGGCCGGGGTGGAAATTGTGCTTCAAATCGAGCCCGCCCTGGTACGTGTCGTACTGCATCCGCTCGCGGCCGTCGTAGTAAATGTTGACGCGGGTAAACTGCGAGGCGGCCGTCGAGAACGTCACCTGCCCACTCACCGGCACGAAGCGGTAGTCGTTGTGGGCCGTCACGCCCAGCAGGCCGAGGCTGGTTTTGTGCAGGTCGCCGCCCTTGCGGCCCAAGCCAATATTTACGTACGCCTGGCCGTCGTAGAACGTGGGGTTGTACTGGCCCTGGTTCTGGTTGAGGGCGTTGAACACGTACTGCGCATTTTTGTAGCGCACGCCGGCCAGGTAGCTCACGCGGCCATCGGCCGAGCGCGCCTCGGCGTGGACCGCCCCACCCACGAGGCTGGCCGTGGCCGAGGCCGCAAACTTCTCCGGCTCCTTATACTGAATATCGAGCACCGACGAGAGCTTGTCGCCGTACTTGGGCTGCCAGCCGCCGGTGCTAAAATCGACTTTCTGCACCAGGTCGGGGTTGATGAAGCTCAGGCCTTCCTGCTGTGCCTGCGTCACCAGAAACGGCCGGTACACCTCGAAGCCGTTGACGTAGAGCAGGTTCTCGTCGTAGTTGCCACCGCGCACGTTGTAGGTGCTCGTCAGCTCGTTGTTGCTCACCACGCCGGGCAGCGTTTTGAGAATAGCGTTAAAATCCCCGAAGGGCGACGGGATAACTTTCGCCGTCTGCGGGTCGAGTTGGATAAGGCTCGCCTGCTCGCGCTGGTCGGCGCTGGCCGCCCGGCCACGCACCGTCACGCCGCCCAGGGCTTTGGTATCGGCTTGCAGCGTCAGGCGCAGGGGCTGGCCCGCCCCGTCGGGCAGCCGCAGCGGCTGCCGCTGCGGCAGGTAGCCCAGGCGGCGCGCCACCACGACCACCGACGCCTCGGGCCGCCCGGGCCGGACGAGACGCAGCGTAAACTCGCCCGCCGCCGTGGTGGTGGCACCACCGGGCTGGCCTTCCACGCTTACCACTACCAGCTCCAGGGGCTGGCCCTGGGCATCGCGCACCGTGCCGGTGAGCGTAAGCAGCTGGGGAACCGCGGCGGGGAGCTGCTGAGCCCCGGCGGGGAGCGCCGCCGGCAGCAGGCCAAGTAAACAGAGTAGCGGTAGGTACTTCAAATGCGGGCAGAAAAAGGAAAAGCGCAGCAGAGAACAGCGAACCAAGGCCAGCCGGCACCCGCCGGCTTTTCCTGCCTCATTCGACTTCAGGTACTAGGTAGGAAGGTCGCGCAGGTACTGGCGCAGGCCGGCTAGCGTGGCCACCGGCCCGCCGGGCGACTTAAACACGAAGCTGCCAGCCACCAGCACGTCGGCCCCGGCCTCTACCAGCGGGCCGGCATTGGCCTGGCTGATGCCGCCATCCACCTCGATGAGGGCCGCCGAGCCGGTATCGAGCAGCAGGCTTTTTAGCTCGGCCACTTTCTGCAAGGTGTGAGGAATAAACGTCTGCCCGCCAAAGCCGGGGTTGACCGACATCACCAGCACCACGTCGAGCTCGGTGATAATATCCTGGAGCAGGCTCACGGGCGTGGCCGGGTTGAGAGCCACCCCGGCGGTGCAGCCCAGGCTACGAATCTGCTCGACCACGCGGTGCAGGTGGCGGCAGGCCTCGTAGTGCACCGTAATATTGGTGGCGCCCGCCGCACGGAAAGCCGCCAGGTAGCTTTCGGGCTGCTCGATCATGAGGTGCACGTCGATGGGCTGGCGGGCGTGCGGGCGCAGGGCTTCGAGCACGGGCAGCCCAAACGAGATATTGGGCACGAAGCGGCCGTCCATCACGTCGAAGTGCAGCCAGTCGGCCTCGGCCCCGGCCAGGGTTTGGGCAGTGGCTTGAATATTGGCCAAATCGCTGGCGAGCAGCGAGGGGGCCAGCAGCGGCTCGCGGCGGCCGGAGCCACCCGCAGCGGCGGCGGAAGTAGGTAACGAAGCGCTCATGAAGGGCAAAAGTACGAAGCCGGACAGCCGGGCGCCTGCCCCACTGCCCGGCTTCTACAACGCGGGAAAGTCCGTCTTCTTATCTGGCTGGCCGCACGGCCGGTATCTAGTAATGAGAAAATAAGCTAACAGCTAGCAGCTAAAAGCTACTGGCTGACTAAATGGCTGCCTACTTAGTCGTTCTTTTTCTCGAAGGGCCGCCAGTCCAGCTCACCCGTTTCCTTGCGGCGCAGGAAGTAGCTCTGGTCGTCGTCCTTGTTCTTGCCAAACGTTAAATCGGCGCGGCACGAGAGGCATTTGATGGACGTGTACTTGTACTTGCCCTGCGCCACGCGGCTGGTCAGGTCCAGGTTGTCGGAGCCGCACAGGCCGCAGGCGGCCACGTCCGGAAAACTGAGGCGGTCGTACTCAGCCACCGTTTCGTGGAAGTTATTGCCCTCCACTGTGAAGTGGAACTGCCGGCGCCCGATGCGCTTGGTGGTCATCATCTGTAACATAAAAAAGGAAGTCTATTGACACCTTAAAAGTACGACCGCGCCGGCAGATAGCCAATTATTTTAGGTCATCAAACCTAATTCCATTAGTACCTATTGCCGCACAAAGCGCGCCGTCTGGGCCGCGCCACCGGCCGCCGGCTGCACCACACATTGGTAAGCGCCGGGGGCTAGCTGGTGGGCCGACAGCCGCAGAGCCACCGAGGCGGCGGGGCTGGCCGGCAGAAGCTGCTCGCTCACGGTGGCGCCCCGCACATCCGTGAGGCGCACCCGCAACGCCCGGCCGCGCAAGGCGGCGGGCACGGCCAGGCGCAGCTCGTCGAGGTGGCTGGGGTTGGGGTACACGGCCAGCGCCTCGCCGGCGGCGACGGGCTCAGTGGCCAGCGGGGCGCCGGGATGCAGCAGGTTGTAGGGGGCCACGAAGTTGGGGATGCCGTAGCCCAGCGTGTTATCGGGGTTTTGGGCCTGGGACGCGCCGCGCTCAAGGGCCTGGATCACCTGCTGCGCAGTCAGGGTGGGGTTGGCCTGCCAGAAGCCCGCCACCAGCCCGGCCAGCTCGGGGCAGGCGTAGGAAGTGCCACTGCCGCGCACGGCCGTACCGGCCGCGTTGAGCACGGCCGAGGCCACGCCCATGGCCGAGAGCGTGGGCTTGCGGCGGCCGTCGGCGGTGGGGCCGTAGGAACTGAAGCTGGCGTGGCTGCCCAGCGAGTCGACCGCGCCCACCGAGATAATACTGTCGGCGTCAGCGGGCACGCCGATGTAGTGCCAGCTGTTGCCGCCATCGTTGCCGGCCGAGTTGACGACGACCATGCCCGCCCGGGCGGCGCCGAGCGCGGCGCAGCTGCTAATGGCGATGCGGCCCGTGAGGTCGGCGTAGCGGTACGAAAGCGGGGCGTAGTCGAAGGAATTATACCCCAGCGACGAGCTGATAACATCTACCCCCACCGAGTCGGCGTACTCGGCGGCGGCCAGCCAGTTGGCTTCCTCGATGGGATACTCGCTGTTCACGTCTTCCGTGATGCACAAATGGAAGCTGGCGTGCGGGGCGGTGCCCACGTAGTAGCCGGGCAGCTCACCGCCGATGAGACTCAGGCAGTTGGTACCGTGGCTGTTGCGCAGGTACACGCTGCGGCCACCATCCACGAAGTTGCGGGTACTCAGCACGCGGCCCTGCTGCTGGCTGGCCTGGAGCGCCGAGAGTTGGTCGGCCCCCGGAAAGCCCCCGTCGAAAACGGCAATCTGCATCCCTTCGCCTTGGTAGCCAGCTCGGTGCATGTCGATAGCCCCGATGAGCTGGGCCTGGGCGTAGGCCGGGCCGTAGGTAGCGCGGGGCGTGGTAGGCACGGGCGGCGCGGGCGTGGGCACCACGGCGGCGGCGGCCCGGGGTGCCTGCGGCACTACCAGGCTCAGGAGCTGGGTGCTTGCCACGATGGGCAGCTGCGCCACCCGCCCCAGGGTAACCGAGTCGCAGGCCAGCACCGCCCCGTTGAGCCAGCGCGAGGTGTAGAGCACCTGCGGGCTCCCGCTCACGGCGCGCACCTGGGCCAGGTAGGTGGGGCTCACCGGCAAGTCGCGCGGGCGCACCACAATGCCCTGGCGGCTACGCCGGGCCAGCGCCCGCGCCGACAGAAACGCTTGCGGCTGGCTTACCGAGTAGGGCGTGCCGGCTTTGTCTTTAAAGTACACGAAGTAGCGGCGCTGGGCGGGCGCCGCCGTCTGGGCCCGGGCGGCCGGGAACCCGCCCAGCACCAGCGCTAGTAGGGCGACGGCCGCGCAAAGAGTTTTTTTCACGGGGAAGAAAGGCAATTAGTAGGGAATGAGCCGCAGCGGATTTAGCAACAGGCGACGGGCGGCGCAAACAAAGCCCTGGTTTACCCTGCGCCGCTGCACGAGCAGCCCGGCGACCAACCGCCGGACAGGACCGGCTTAATCGTCATCGCCGGCTAAATAGTGCCGGTTTCCAGCAGTGTTTCGAAGCGGGAATGGCCGTTTTGCACGATGCCGGGCGTCAACTTGTACGAAAAATCGGGGTTGACAGTGTACGTGTAGTAGCTGAAGCGCCGCCGCTGTACCAGGCCCACCCCCTGGGCATACACCTGCTGCAAGCCGCGCTGGTAGTACACGTTCACGTCGGGGGTGCCCACCGTGGCCGGGGGCTGGGCAGGCAGCGTATCGTAGGTCAGGGCGGTGGCTTCGTAGCGCTGGCCACCCTGGCCGCCCACGGGCCGCGTGGTGTAGGGCGTGCCCACCGTGGCCCCGTAGGCCCGGGTCAGGTTGGTGATGGAGTCGGGCACGCCCGTGGCCTGGGTATTCACGGTGAAGGCCGTGGCGTTCCACGCCTTGCCGGCCTGCAAGGGATAGATGAGCTCCACGGTGCGCAGGTTGTTGCGCGTCAGCAGCACGGCCCGGGGCAACTTCTGCACCACCAGCACACTATCGTCGACCCAGCTGGCGCTGGCCGAAACTCGCCGGGAGCGCACGAGGCGGTAGGCGGGCTGGCCAGCAGCATCGGTAAACTGCTCGCTCACGCGTTCCCGGAACTGGTAGTTGCTGACCGTAAGCACCCCGTTGGTCCAGCTAGAGTCGGCCACCGCGTAGGTGCGGTAGGTGCTGAGTACCACCGGAAAATAATCGACGGCCGGCACCGGCGTCACCACCTCGTGGCGACAGCCGGCTAGCCCCGCCACAACGGCTAGCCCCAGTACTCCTCCCTGCAACTTCAAAGGAGAAAGCGCGCGAAAACGTAGATTCATACAAGAAAAACTAACAAAAAAAATACCTTGCCGGCAGCTGAGCGCAGCCACCGGCAAGGTACTAACGGCCAGGCGTAAGCCGGCAGTAGCTACTCGCCAGCCAACGCGGCGATGGCCGCCGCCTCAGGCACTTCGCCGATGACGTGGCGCGCTATCCAGCCGCCGCCCAGCACGTCGTCGCCGTCGTAAAACACGGCCGCCTGGCCCGGCGTGATGGCGTGCACCGGCTCGGGGAAGTAAATGTGAATCGCATCGCCACTTTGCTCCAAAAAGGCCGGCGAGCCGGCGTGGTGATAGCGCACCTTCACCACGGCCGGCACCAGGCCGCGGCCTTCGAGGCTAGCCAGCTTGCCCATGTTGAGCTTGTGCACCGTGGTGGCGGTGCTGGCCAGCTCCTCGTAGTTACCGAGCACTACTTCATTCAGCTCGGGCCGGATGGCCGTGACGTAGGCCGGAAAGCCCAGCGCAATGCCCAGGCCTTTGCGCTGCCCGATGGTATAGAACGGGTAGCCTTCGTGGTGGCCCACCTCGGTGCCGTCGGCCAGCACGAAGCGGCCACCGGCCACGCGGTCTTCGAGGCCCGGCACGCGGCGGCGCAGAAAGCTGCGGTAGTCATTATCGGGAATAAAGCAGATTTCGTAGCTCTCGGGCTTGTTGACGAGGGCCGTGAAGCCCCGGCGGCGGGCCTCGTCATAAATCTCCGACTTGCGCATGGCCCCCAGCGGAAACAGCGTGCGGCTCAGGCTCTGCTGCGTCACGCCCCAAAGGGCGTAGCTCTGGTCCTTGTTTTCGTCGAGGCCTTTGCTCACCACGAAGCGGCCGGTGTCGGTATCCTGCCGGATTTGGGCGTAGTGGCCGGTGGCGATAAACTCGCAGCCGAGCTGGTCGGCGCGGCGCAGCAGCGCGTCCCACTTGATGTGGGTGTTGCAGAGCACGCAGGGATTGGGGGTGCGGCCGGCCAGGTATTCGCTGGTGAAGTTGTCGATAACAAAATCACCAAACTCATCGCGAATGTCGATGATGTAGTGCGGAAAGCCCAGGCGCACGGCAATGTCGCGGGCGTCGTTGATGCTATCGAGCGAGCAGCAGCCGGTTTCCTTTTTCGAGCCGCCGGCCGTGGCGTAGTCCCAGGTTTTCATCGTCATGCCGACAACTTCGTAGCCGGCTTCGTGCAGCAGCACGGCGGCCACCGACGAGTCGATGCCGCCACTCATGGCCACGAGCACGCGGCCTTTGGTTGGGGTTGGATTCATTAGACTGGCTAGCCACCCAGGGAGTGAACGTTCCGGCTGGCGCCACTACAAAGGTACCATTTCAATTATCAATCATCAGTTAGCAGTCATCAATCAACCAGCCGACAGCATCTTTGCACTGCCAAACGCTTAAGACGGCCTGCTGTTTTAGTACACCTGGTTGATACTTGATGATTGATAACTGATAATTGCTACATGTCTCTTGCTCTTCCCGTGCTCGTGCGCGGCATTAATAACCTGTCGGACGCCCGCTACTGCGCCGGCATGGGGGCCCAGGGCCTCATTTTCACGCTCGACGCCACCCTACCTGGGGCCGTGGATGCGGCTACCGCCCGCGAGCTGGCCGGCTGGGTAGCCGGCGTCGATATCATCGGGGAATTTGGCCACGTGGCCGGCCCCGAAATCAACCGCCTGGTGGAAGAATGCGGCCTGACGGGCGTGCTCCTCACCCTCGACCGCACCCGCCAGGCCTGGCCAGCCGGGCTAGCCGTACCCGCCCTGGTCGAAGTACCCGCCAGCATCATCATCAACCAGGCCCACTTTGCCGCCACCATTGCCGACCTGACTACGGCTTTCCCCGCGGGGTTTGCCATTTTTACTACCCCCCCCCACCCCTACCCAGCCGACTACGCCTACTGGCACCAGCTGGCCCGGCAAGCGCCCCTGTGGCTGGCCGGCCCCACCGACCCCACCGAGGCGGCCGACCTGGCGCAGCAGGTGCACCCCGCGGGCCTGCTCTTGGCCGGGGGCGACGAAATAAAGCCGGGCCTGCGCGATTTTACTGAGCTCGAAGCCGTGTTTGAGGCACTGGAAGAAGCCTAGGCAGGGCGCGCGTCGGGTAGCTACTGCGGCTTGAACAGCTTGTAGCATCGGGGCTGGCCGACGCACCTCGGCATAGTTATTCCCAGTATTGGCACAGTACCAGCGTACTTTAAGCGAGTAGCGCACAATTTTAAGCTGTAAGGCAAACCTATAGGACGATCTTTACCGTATATCGCTCGCCATTTTGCCCAACTGCCTACTATTCTGCTGGGCACTTACGCTTCACTTAATGCCCTATTTCCCCACTTCGCTGCTGGCCTTCGGGGTAGTATTCACCCTGCAAGCGCAAGCTTTCGACCCGCCTGTTCTCGCTTCCCAAAAAGCGTCGCAACCGTCTACCACGGCTACTACTCCGCCCGATAAAGACGTCTACCACCTTACGGGTCGCGTATTCACCCCATTAGGCCAGCCCTTACCGGGTGCTACGCTTGCCGTTTCCGGTACGGCAATCATGGTGATTACCGATGCCAAAGGTCGTTTTGCGCTGGAGCTTCCCAGCAAGACGACTTCAACCCTGATCGCTGGCTACGCCGGCTATGAAGACCAAACTCTCCTGGTTTGGCCCAATCAGCCCCCGCTTAGCGTCAACATGCGGCCAGTCCCCGTCTCGCGCACCAGCACTGCGCAGGCGCTGCACGCCGGCGACCTTGCCCCCGACTTTGAGTTGCCTACGACCACGGGCACCAAGTTCAAGCTCAGCGAACACCGTGGGCACCCGGTAGTGCTTTATTTTTATCCGAAAGATGGCTCGCCCGGCTGCACGAAAGAGGCTTGCTCGTTTCGCGACCAGTACAAGGAATTCACTGACCTAGGGGCGGAGGTTATTGGCATCAGCTCCGACAGCGAAGCCTCGCACCAGCAGTTTGCCGAAAAATACCAGTTGCCGTTTACGCTCCTCAGCGATGCCGACGGCCAGCTGCGCAAAAAGTACGCCGTGCCCCGCGCGGCCCTCGGCCTGATACCCGGCCGCGTTACCTACGTGCTCGACGGCGAAGGCCGGGTGCGCTACGTGTTCAGTTCCCTCACCGGGGCCAACGACCACGTGCACAATGCGAAGGACATCCTCTACGACCTGCACTAATTGCCCTGGCACCGGGCGGCCTTAGGCCGCCCCGCCGGGCCGAAACCGTACGTACTTAATGGGTACGCCTACGCTACGGTACTTACCTTCAAAGTGCGTTTGAATGGCCTGGGCGGCGGCAAAGGCCGGGTCGGTTTCGGTATAGAGGTCGCGGGTAGCTAGCTCAATCTTGGCGCCGGGGCGGCTCGCCAGCACCTCCAGCGTATAGTCGTAGAGGCCTTCGCTGTCGGTTTTGAGTTGAGCCACGCCACCAGGGGCTAATAGCGCGTGGTACATAGAGAGGAAGCGCGGGGCCGTGAGACGGCGCTTGATATCGCGATCTCGAGGGCGCGGATCGGGAAAAGTTATCCAGATTTCGCTTAGCTCACCGGGGGCGAAGTGCTCGGTGAGCTGATGGGCCATAAGGCGCAAAAACCCCACGTTGGTGAGGCTCAAGGCCGCCGCCCGGGTACTACCCCGCCAAATACGCTCGCCTTTGATGTCAAGGCCCAGGAAATTCCGCTCGGGGTGCTGCTGGGCCAGGCCCACGGTGTACTCGCCCTTGCCGCAGCCTACTTCGAGCACCAAAGGCTGGGTAGCAGGAAAAAAATCGGCGCCCCAGCGGCCAGCCAACCGGCCAAAAGTGGCTTTACCTGGCTCTACGATGTCGGAACGGGTGGCATTTTCAGCAAAGCGCTGCAACTTAATACGGGGCACGGCAGACGGAAATAGGGAAAAAACGGCTGTAAAATTACGCTAGCCCCTGGCTTTTCAGGCGAGCTGGTTTTTCTACCTCGCTACCAGCCTACCGCTAACCTCGCCCGGGCACGGCCATTAGCCGGCACCTAGCCCTGGTACAGCTCCGCTATTTCGGCCACGACGAAAGTGCTGCCCCCGATGAATACCACATCTTCGGGGCCCGCCGCCGCCCGGGCCGCTGCTACGGCCACCGGCACCGGGCCGTAGACCCGGCCGACCAGCCCCTGCGCCGTGGCTAAGGCCGCCAGTTCGGCCGCTGGCAATGCCCGGGGGATAGCGGCCTGACAGAAATAATACGTCGCCTCGCGCGGCAAAAGCGCCAGCACCTTCGCGATATCCTTATCGTTGACGACGCCCAGCACCAGGTGCAGCTGGCGGTGCGGCATCCGCGCCAGCTGGGCTAGCACCAGTTGCAGGCCCGCTTCGTTGTGGCCGGTATCAGCCACTACCAGCGGGTGCTGGCCAATAATACTCCAGCGCCCGCGTAGGCCGGTGAGGCGCGTGACGTCGCGCAAGCCCTGGCGCAAGGCACTTTCGGGCACCTCGAAGCCCTGGGCACGCAGCTCATCGAGCGTGGCGAGCACGCCGGGCAGGTTCAGGCGCTGGTAATCGCCGAGCAAGCCGAGCTCAACTTGGGGCAGCCACCGCTGGCCGTCGCAGTAAACGTCCAGCACCTGCCAGCCAGCTGCCCCGGCCGGGGCTGGCCGGGCCTCGTAGCGGGCATCGGCAAATTGCAAAGCGCTCCCCTGCTGCCGGGCTTTGGCCTCGAATACGGCCGTTACGGCCGGCTGCGTTTGGCTGACCACCACGGGCCGGCCGGGCTTGATGATGCCCGCTTTTTCGCCCGCGATTTCGGGCAGCGTGTCGCCCAGCAGCGCTTGGTGGTCGTAGCTGATGTTGGTGATCAGTGAAACCAGTGGCGTAATAATGTTGGTGGAGTCGAGCCGGCCACCCAGCCCCACTTCTACCACCGCCACGTCGACCCGCTCGGCGGCAAAGTAATCGAAGGCCAGCGCCACGCACATCTCAAAGAACGACGGCTGTACCTCGGCAAACAAGGGCTGGTGGCTGGCCACCCAATGCACCAGGTAGTCAGGGGCCAGCTCCTGCCCATTCACCCGGATGCGCTCGGTAAACTCACGCAGGTGCGGCGAGGTGTAGAGGCCGACCTTGTAGCCGGCGCTTTGCAGCACCGCGGCCAGCAAGTGCGACGACGATCCCTTGCCATTAGTACCCGCTACGTGCACGCTCCGAAAGGTGGTTTCGGGATGACCCAGGGCAGCCGCTAAGACCTCCGTATTCCCTAAGCCTTTCTTGAAACCTGCGGCGCCTACCCGCTGATACATGGGCAGTTGTGCGTAGAGCCAGGCGAGAGTCTCGGGGTAAGTCATTTTCAATTATCAATTATCAGGCACCCATACTCTACCCTACTAAAAACGGGGCATAAAAACGGGAAGGCTCGACCTTTGGAGTTCCTCAACTACTCAAAAGCATTCCTTCCCGTGAAGCATTGCCTCATCGCCAAAATTACGACCCTTTT
>Ga0160429_1000554_pt1 | contig 30837 bp, 21 predicted proteins | sample SolpanmetagenomR_FD_108199 | JGI IMG/M metagenome (GOLD analysis project Ga0160429, IMG submission 108199) | Solar panel surface microbial communities from Lawrence Berkeley National Laboratory, California, USA - R | ecosystem: Engineered > Built environment > Solar panel > Unclassified ... | reverse complement strand
GTCGGGCTTGAGCTGCATGGTGGCGGGGTCGGCAAAGTGGTTTTTCACGTAGTTGCGCGAGCCGTGCAGGCCTTCCTCCTCCTCGCCCCACAGCGCAATGCGGATGGTGCGGCGCGGCTTGAGGCCGCTAGCCTTCAAGATGCGTACGGCTTCCATCATCACGGCCACACCGGCAGCGTTGTCGGTGGCGCCGGTGGCGGCGTGCCACGAGTCGAGGTGGCCGCCAAGCATAACCACTTCGCTTTTGAGCTTCTTATCGGTGCCCGGTATTTCGGCCACCACGTTGTAGCCCTTCAGGTCCTGGGTCTGGAAATGGGTTTTGGTTTCCATCTCAATCTCCACCGGAATGCCGGCCTCCACGAGGCGAATGAGGCGCAGCTGGTCTTCGCCCGACATTTCCAGCTCGGGCAGTACCGGCTTGGCATCGGCGGCGTAGGGCGCGCCGTTGGTGGTGAAAACAGTGCCGTCGGAGCCACGGCCGGGGCTGAGGATGGCGGCGGCGCCTTCAGCCAGCAGCATATCGGTCATTTTTTGGCGCAGCTCGCGGGCGGCGAGCATGGCGGCGCGGCGGGCTTCAGGGTTGGCCTCGGCGGGGCGATTGGCGGCGGTGGGCGCACCACCGCCGGCGGGCGCATCGGCTAGCTTTTGCAGGTCTTCGGCACTAAGGCGCCGGGCATCGGGCTCGAAGTTGGGGGTAGGCGGCGTGGCCACGGGCAGCACCACAATTTTATCGCGCAGCTGGCCCTGGTACTTGGCCAGGTCGGCTTCGGTTTTCACGTTCACGTAGGCCACTTGCTTGCGCAGGCTGCCGGCGGTGCTGGGCGTCCAGGCTTTGGGCACACCAATGAGGGCGTGGTAGTAGGGCGCCGTCATGGCTACGTAGCTCTTGTCGATGTCCCAGCCGCGGCCAAAGTCGCCCCAGGCTTCCACGTTGGCGTTGGCCAGGCCGTAGTCGGTGAGGCGCTTTTTGGTCCAGGCGTTGGCACGGGCCAAACCTTCAGAACCGGCTAAGCGCGGGCCACACACATCGGTGAGGTAGAAGGCCGTTTCCATCACCTTGGAGCGGTTCAGGCCTTCGTCCTTGATTTTGGCCAGGGCAGCGGCATCGGTTTTTTCAACAGTCTGCGCCAGGGTAGGCGCGGCCAGCATGCTAGCGGCGGCGAGGGTAAGGAAAATTTTCTGCATTCAAAAAAGGGGGTAGGCTGTGGCGGAAGAAGGGGTAGCTAACGGCTAATGACACGGGCTGCTAGGTGAGTGTTGCGTCGGGCTTAACAGGAGCAATCACCGACTTTTTTACCAAGCTGGGCCATAACTACTGCCAAAAGGCCACCGTTGAAAACCACTCTTTTCCACATGTATTAAGTTCTTTCATCATGGCTGACCAACAGCAATACGCCCTCATCACGGGTGCCACTAGTGGCATCGGCCGCGAGCTAGCTAAGCTCTTCGCTCAAGACCACTACAACCTTGTACTCGTGGCCCGCAGCCAGGACGAGTTGACCCAGACTGCCTCCGAGCTGAAGGGGCAATACGGTGTGCAGGTGACCACTATTGCCAAAGACCTGTTTCAGCAGCAAGCCCCGTTTGAGGTGTACGAGGAGATTAAGGCCCAAGGCATTCAAATCGACACCTTAGTAAACGATGCCGGCCAGGGCCAGTACGGCCAGTTCACAACCACCGATATCAACCGCGAGCTAGATATTATCCAGCTCAACATCGGTGCCTATGTCATCTTCACCAAGCTGTATCTGCAGGAGATGGTAGCCCGCAAGGCAGGCAAAATCCTGCAGGTGTCGAGCCTGGGCGCCGAGATTCCTGGCCCGCTGCAAGCCGCTTACCACGGCACCAAAGCCTTCGTCACCTCCTTTACTGAGGCCGTGCGCGAGGAAGTAAAGAAGAGCGGCGTGACTATCACTATCCTGGAACCGGGCGTTACGGCCACCGACTTTTTTCACAAAGCCGATATGGAGCGCGCCAAAATTGTGGCCGAAGGCCCGCAGGCCGACCCCGCCGATGTGGCCCGCGATGGCTACGAAGCCCTGCTAGCCGGCAAAGACAAAGTAGTGTCGGGCCTGATGAACAAGGCCCAGGCCGTGCTAGGCCACGTGCTGCCCGACAGCACCGTAGCCGCCATTATGCACAAGCAGGCTGCGCCGACAGATGGCAACGAAAGTGCCCGTTAGCCCGTACTGATTCTGATTTTTTGTTGGAGAAACCCGGCCAGTTGGTCGGGTTTTTTAGTGCATCATCGGGCGAGCCTTCGCAACTCGCCGTGGCCGACTGGTTCCACCGCTCGCCATAACCTTTGCCAGGCCTACCTGGTTGGAGTTTCTTATGAAGATTTTATCCCGCACTGCACGGGGCCGATTAGGGGCCTTTTGGGCGTGCCTGCTACTGGGGCCGGGCCTGGCTTGGGGCCAGCGCCAACTCCCTACCCCCCCACCGCCACCGGCCGGACCGCTTACCTTGCAGCAGTGCCTAGGCTACGCCTTGGCCTACCAGCCGCTGGTGCGCCAAGCCCGCCTCGATGAGGGCATTGCCGACGGTAACAACCGCGTAGCGCTGTCGGCCTGGCTACCGCAAGTGAATGCCACGGCCGTGGGCCAGCACTATTTTGGGCTGCCGTTCACCGTTTTTCCAGACCCCACTACGGGCATCGCTACGCCGCGCCAGCTGGGCGTGAAAAACGTGACGACCTTAGGCTTAGGTGGCACGCAGGTTATCTACAACAACGACGTGCGGCTGGCCGCTCGCCAAGCGGGCCTAAACCGGCTAGCGGCGGGCCAGAACACGGTCAATAATAAAATCGCGACCGTTTCGGACGTAAGCAAGGCCTTTTACAGCGTACTGCTGTCGCAGCGGCAGGCATCCGTATTCGATGAGGATATCCGGCGCCTAGCTCGCAACTACCAAGATGCGCGCAACCGCTACGAGGCGGGCATTGTGGATAAAACGGACTTTTTGCAGGCCCAGATTTCGCTTAATAACTCGAAGGCCAGCCGCAAGCAGTCTATCGAAGCAGTGAACGCCAATACGGCATATTTGCAGCAGCTAATGGGCTTTCCGGCTACCCAGCTGGTGCAGCTTAAGTACGACACCTTGCAGCTGGAGCGCGAGGCAGTGGTGGATACCACAAGCCAGCTCGACCCCGCCAATCGCATTGAGTACCAACAGGTATTGACCCAGAAAAGGCTGCAAGGCAACTATGTCGATTATTACCGGCTGGGCTTTTTGCCGTCGCTCTCGGCGTTTGGCAACTACAACTCGGTGTACCAGGCCAACACCGTGAGCGACCAATACCAGCAGCGCTTCCCCAACTCGTATGCCGGCATGCAGGTGGCGCTGCCGCTGTTTACGGGCTTTCGGCGCACCCAAAACCTGCGCATTGCGCGGCTGCAAGACCAGCGCATAGACGAAGACCTACTAGGTACCCGCAACCAGGTAACGACCGAGTACGCCACCGCGCTCGCCAACTACAAAGGCTACTACGAGGCCTACGTGCAGAGCCGCCAAAACCTGGACCTTTCGCGCCAGGTGTATACCGTGGTGGACTTGCAGTACCGCGAAGGCATCAAGGCCTACCTCGACTTGCTGATAGCCCAAACTACGCTGCGCACCTCGCAGCTCAACTACTACAGCGCCTTATTTCAGGTTTTGACCAGTAAGGTCGAGCTGTTGCGCACGCAAGGCGTGCTGCCAACCAACTACTAATTTCCGCATTCGTAAATGAAGACTAACTACCTGGCTCTGTGCGCCATCGCGGGCCTGCTGGCCAGCACCGCGTGCGGCAAAAAAGAAGAAAAGAAAAACGCTGCCCCGCCGCCCACCGCCGTAAGCGTGGTGACGGCCAACACGACCCCCGCCGTGTACTACGACCAGTACCCCGCCACGGTGGTCGCCCTCAAAACGGTAGAGCTGCGCTCGCAGGTCACGGGCTTCATCACAAGCCTCAACTTTCAGGAAGGCGACCTCGTGCCAGCCGGCAAGGTGCTGTATGAGATTGACAAGCGGCAGTTTGAGGGCGCCTACCAGCAGGCGCTAGCCAACCTGCGCAGCGCCCAGGCCTCGGCCCAAAACGCTCAGGTAAACCAGGTACGTTACCAGCGCCTATTGCAGCAAGACGCCGTGGCGCGCCAGCTGGCCGAAAATGCTACTACCAGCGCCAGCACGGCTTCGGCGCAGGTAGCCTCGGCACAGGCGGCCGTGACTATTGCGCGCACCAACTTGGGCTTTGCCACCATCAAAGCCCCGTTTGCGGGGCGCATCGGCATTTCGCAGGTGCGGCTTGGGGCGCAGGTAAGCGCGGGCACCACGCTGCTCAACACCATTTCGAGCGAAAACCCGATTGCGGTAGACTTTGCGGTGAATGAAACGGACATTCAGCGTTTTATCGCCCTGCAAACCAAAAAAGGGGGGGTAGGCGACTCCACACTGCGCTTCGTATTGCCCAATGGCCAGCCGTACGGCCAGCCGGGTAAAATCCAGACTATCGACCGCGGCGTGGATGCCCAGACCGGTACCATCACGGTACGCGTGCAGTTTGCCAACCCGCAGCGCCAGCTCAAGGATGGCCTCAGCGGCGTGCTCAAGGTGCTGAACACGCAGTCGGGCCGCCGCCTGGTTATTCCCAACAAAGCCATTGTGGAACAGATGGGTGAAAACTTCGTGTATGTGGCCCTCGGCGACAGCGCCAAGCAGCGCAAGGTGCAACTCGGCCCGCGCCTGCGCGACGATATCGTGATTTTGAGCGGCATCAACGACGGCGACAAAGTAGTGACCGAAGGCGTGCAGAAGCTGCGCGATGGCGGCAAAATTCAGGTGAGCGCGCCGGGCGCCGCCGTGGCCGCCCCAGCTGGGCCAGCGGCAGGCGGGGCTGGTAAATAAGAAAAGAACGTCATGCTTATCTGGCGTTCGCTTGCCGAAGCGCCTCGCATGCAGCAGTAACTCCAATTGATAGCAACGACAAGAGTGAGACGCTTCGGCAAGCTCAGCCTGACGTTCTTCTATAAGCTATAGACAAGGCATCCTCTTATGATTGCAGAAACCTTTATTCGCCGGCCCGTCACGGCCATTGTCGCCTCGCTGGTGATAGTGCTCGTGGGCGTGCTGGCCATGCTCAACCTGCCTATTGGGCAATACCCCGAAATTACCCCGCCCACGGTGTCGGTAACGGGCAGCTACATCGGTGCCGACGCCCAAACCGTGGAGCAAACCGTGGCCACGCCGGTAGAAGTGCAGGTGAACGGTACACCCGGCATGACCTACCTGCAAAGCAACAGCACCAGCAACGGGCAGATGAGCATGACGGTGAACTTTGAGGTGGGCACCGACATCAACATCGCAGCCCTCGACGTGCAAAACCGTGTGGGCATCGCTACCCCTACCCTGCCCCAGGAAGTGCAGCGCTTGGGCCTCACGGTGCGCAAGCGGAACCCCAGCATCCTGATGCTGGTGGCCATGTACGCGCCCAAAGGCAGCCACAACACGACCTTCCTCGACAACTACGCCAACGTCTTTATTAAGGACGCTTTGCTGCGTACGAAGGGGGTAGGCGACATTGTGAGCCGCGCCGACGACTTCTCAATGCGCCTCTGGCTGAAGCCCGATAAGCTGGCCCAGCTCGGCGTGACGGCCGCCGACATCTCGGCCGCCCTCAATGAGCAGAACGCCCAGATTGCGGCTGGCTCTATTGGCGCGCCGCCGGCCCAGCACGGGCAGTCGTTTGAGTACATCGTGACGGTACAGGGCCGCCTGTCCACCATCCAGCAGTTTGGCGACGTGATAGTAAAAACCCGCCCGCAGGACGGGTCGCTAGTGTACCTGCGCGACGTGGCTCGCATCGAGCTCGGCAAGTTCAACTACGCCAACAACTCCTATGTGGACGGCAAGCGTGCCGCCTACTTGCTGGTGTACCAAGCGCCCGGCGCCAACGCCCTCGAAACCTACGAAAACGTGTTGGCCACCATGAACGGCCTCAAAAAGCAGTTCCCGGCCGACCTCGACTACGTGGTGCCCTTCGAGGCCGCCAGCGTAGTGCAGGTGTGGATTGAGGAAGTGGTGCACACGCTGGCCGAAGCGCTGCTGCTAGTTATCGTGGTAGTGTTCGTGTTCCTTCAGAACTGGCGCTCTACGCTTATCCCGGTGCTCGCTATTCCGGTGTCTATCGTGGGCACCTTTATTTTCTTCATTCCGCTGGGCTTCACCATCAACACGCTGACGCTCTTTGGTTTTGTGCTTGCTATTGGTATCGTGGTCGATGACGCTATTGTGGTGGTCGAGGCCGTAGAAGTGAACATCAACGAGCGCAAGATGTGCCCGTTTGATGCCACGCTAGAAGCCATGCGCGAGATATCGGCGCCGGTTATTGCCATCGCGCTTATTTTGGCGGCAGTGTTTGTGCCGGTGGGCTTCATTCCGGGCATCACGGGGCGGCTCTATCAGCAGTTTGCTATCACTATCGCCATCTCGGTGCTGATTTCGGCTTTCGTGGCCTTGTCGCTCACGCCGGCCTTGTGCGTGCTGCTACTCAAGCCCCACGAAGACAACCACGGCGAGCCGAAAGGCCTGCTGGCCAAGGGATTTAAGAAATTCAACGATTGGTTTGGCCGGGTAACCGAGAAATACGGCAACGGCGTGCAGCGCGGCATCAAGCACTCGCGCTTCGTGGTTATCATCCTGGTTTGCATACTGGTGGGCGCTGGCCTGCTGTTCCGCAGCAAGCCCAGCGGCTTCCTGCCTACCGAGGATGAAGGCCGAATTATTATCACCTTCAACCTGCCCGAAGGCGCCTCTACCGGCCGCACCGTGGCCACGCTCGAAGAGATGATGAAGGAGCTGAGCAAGACCGAAGGTATTGCGCACTACGCTGCCCTGGGCGGCCTGAACGCCGTAAACTTTTCGTCTAAGTCAAACTCCGGCACCATCTTTTGCCAGCTGCAGCCCTGGGAAGACCGTAAGGCTAAGGAGTTGCAATTGCAAGGCCTGATGGCCAGCGTGCAGCAGCGCATGGCGCGCTTTAAGGAAGCCACGACGGTCGTGATTTCGCCGCCGGCTATTCCGGGCTTGGGCAACACGGGTGGCTTCTCGTTCATTTTCCAGGAGCGCGAGGCCGGGGGCGATATCAAGGCATTTGATGCCAACCTGCAAAAATTCTTGGGCGCCATTCGCCAGCGGCCCGAAATCGCGTCGGGCTTTTCGTTCTTCACCGCCAACACGCCGGGCTACAAGCTCGACATCGACCGCCAAAAGGCCAAGAAGCTGGGCGTATCCATCACGGAAATCGGCAATGGGCTGCGTACCTATTTGGGTAGTGCCTACATCAACGACTTCACGCTCTATGGCCGCACCTTCCGGGTGGTGGCGCAGGCCGACTCGTCGTATCGCGGCGATATCTCCGACCTGGGCCAATACTACGTGCGCAACAGCGCCGGTGGCATGGTGCCGCTGAGCACGCTCACTACCTATAAGCGCAACGAAACCGCGCCGCTCATCTCGCACTACAACCTGTTTCGCTCGGCCGAAATCAACGGCAACCCGGCCCCCGGCTACAGCTCGGGCGACGCCATCAAGGCCTTGCAGGAAACCGCCGCCAAAACCCTACCCCAGGGCTACGGCTTCGAGTTTTCGGGCTTGAGCCGGGAAGAATTGCTGGCCGGCGGGCAGACGATATACATCTTCGCGCTGTCCATCATCTTCGTGTTCCTGTTCTTGGCCGCGCTGTATGAGAGCTGGTCGGTGCCGTTTTCGGTACTGCTGGCGGTGCCGGTGGGTATTTTCGGCGCCATCCTGGCGCTTATTTTCCTACCCAAGCTGACCAATAACGTGTATGCCCAAATAGGTATGATTACGCTGATTGGTCTTTCGGCAAAGAACGCCATTCTGATTGTCGAATTTGCCAAGGAGCGCGTGGACAAGGGCATGCCGCTAGTCGATGCTACGCTCGACGCCGTGCGCCAGCGCCTACGCCCGATTATCATGACCTCGCTGGCCTTTATACTGGGCATCTTGCCGCTGGTATTCGCCTCGGGTGCCGGCGCGCAAAGCCGCCAGACGCTGGGCTGGACGGTGCTCGGCGGTATGCTGTCGGCCACGGGCATGGGCATTTTCATCGTGCCGGTGCTCTACGTTATCATCACGCGCTTCGCCTACGGCAAAGAAAAGCTGGCCGAGCTTGAGAAAAACTACAAGCCCGATGAGCACGGCGGCCCCACGCCCGGCGATACGCCCCACGCCGGCGATGCCCCGCAGGGCGCGCCGGTACCGGCCTAACGCCACTCATTCAGTAACGAAACAAGCCAGGTCCTACGACCTGGCTTGTTTCGTTAAAGGCCTTTTGGGGAAATGACTGGATACAAAGGAAGGCTGCCGCATAGTCGCCACGCCGGGGGCGTGCCCTACCCCCCTCTACATAAGCAAGAAACCTGGGGGCGCCTATTGAGCCGATGGCTCGCAGTCGCAGAGGACTTCGCGGGTGGCGGGGGGCACGCGGTAGTTAGGTTGCGATACTTCCTTCATATACACCACGGACAAGTGGCGCAGGGGCGGATGAGCCGGGTTTTGGTGCCAGATGCGCAGCAGGTAGTTGCAGTAGTAGGGCCGCATCCACTGCTGGTCGACGAAGAGGTAGTTCTCGGAGTACTTGCGCCAGCGGTCGTTCGGAAACAGCGCCACGATGGCGGCGGGCTTAGCGTAGCTGACCGGCGCGCCGGCGCGGTTGAGGTCGATCACCTGGCCGGTGCGGGTGGTGCCTTCGAGCACATACCAGCCATCGTCCTTGAACACCGCGGGGGCAAACATACCCCAGTGCTGGTCGACGCGAAACAGATAGCCCAGCCAGCGCGTGCGGTCCGACATCCAGCGGCTACCCGTGCCCGCTACGTCGTCGAGGTTCCACCAGCACACATAGAATAGCAGGCTGATAACCAGCGCCTCCCGCATTACCCGCAGCAGCGCTACCCAGCTGGGGTGGGCCGGCCGGGTGCGCTCGATGCGCAGTTGCCAGGGTGCTTGCCAGGTGGGCAGGCGGCTGTGCCAGTACCGCACCCGCCCGAGGGGTAGGGCCAGGCGCGGGGCCAGCCAGCCAAGCGCCTGCGGCGGCAGCAGCCCCACCAGCGACACGATATTGATGACAAAAAACAGCCCCACGTACAGCGTCAGGCTGATGCCCAGGTGAAAGCCACACAGCACGCCTATTACCAGCAGCCGCCACCAGCGCACCCCCACCGGAATGAACAGCGCCAGGGGCAGCAGCAGCTCCACGTACCAGGTAGCAAAGGTGAGCCCGCGCAGCAGCTCGGGGTGCGGGTAGAGCAGGCGGCCACCCGGCAGCAGCAGCTGGTCGAGGCTGAGGGCGTAGTAGAGGGCGGTGCCCTCCTGGGTCCATTCGGGGCCGGTTTTGAGCAGGGCAGTGCACCAATACAGCAGAGCCAGCTGCACGATGTAGGCCACGGTAGCAGCGCTAGCGTAGTCGAATCGGGGGGGTAAGGGCTGGTGGCGGGCATCGTAGCTCCAGACGCGGCCCCAAGGCAAGAAGATGCCCCAGAACAGCAGCATCCGCAGCAGGTCGTCGCCGCCCTGGCCGATGAGCGTGTTGCGGTTTTGCAGCGACACTAGCAGTATCCACGACGCTACCGTGGCCAGGCGCGTGTGGTAGCCCAGTAGCAGCGCTCCCGCCAGCCAAGCTGCCACCAAAAACAGCCCAGCCTGCACCTGCCACAGCCCGCTGCTGATGTGCAGCGAGAACTGGTAGGGCGACCACACATGGTCGAGCAGGGCTGAAATGGGAAGCACGCCCAGGTTGGCGTAGTGCGCCTCTAGGTCGGTGCTGCGGATGGCCAGGTCGAGCAACAGCACGGCGGCCGTGCTCATGCGCAGCAGCGCCAGCGCGCGCAAGTCGAGGGCAAAAGGCCGTCGCAGCACTGCCTTAAGCTGTTGCATACCCATCAGATACTGAGAATTTTAGCAAACAAAACAAGGCGAAGAGGCGACTCTACCGAGCCTACCCCTTCGCCTTGCCGAAAGAACTAACTAAGCAGCCCTGCGCTAGCGAGGACCGGTAGTAGAGCCGCTGGTGCTGCCCGACGTAGAACCGCTGGTGCTGCCCGAAGTCGAGCTACCCGAAGTCGAGCCACCCATGCTGCCCGAGGTAGAGCTACCCGAAGTAGAACCACCCATGCTGCCTGAAGTAGAGCCGCCCATGCTGCCCGAAGTGCTAGAGCCACCCCGACGGCGCGAGCCCGAAGTGCTAGAGCCACCTTTGTGCTTACCCGATTTAGAGCTACCCGAAGTAGTCATGCTGCCCGAAGTAGAGCTGCCTGAAGTGGAGCCCGAGGTCATCGAACCTGAGGTAGAGCCGCTGCCGCCGGTAGAGCCGGTAGTAGTTTGGGCGTGCGCCGTAGTGGCAAACAGGCCCAGGCCCAAAAGGAATGCTGCCGTGCGTAACGACGAAGAAATCTGCTTGTTCATACGAGTAGGGAAAAGGAAGAAAGAAGTAAGTCAGTTGCTTATTGGCTGGCGCCGCCAGTAGTAGCGCCGCCAGCAGCGCCGCCCGTGCTGGCACCGCCCGTAGAGCCGCTCGTGCTGGCACCACCCGTAGAGCCACCACCGGTGGTACCCATGCCGCCACCGCTAGTAGATGCGCCACTCGTAGAGGCACCGCTCGTAGATGCGCCGCTCGTAGAGCCACCCATGGTGCCGCTGGTCGAGCCGCCCGTCGTGGAGCCGCCCATATTGCCGGTACCTGTGCCGCTGCCCGTGCTTGAGCCCGAGGCCGAGCCACTCATGTCGCTACCACCGGCGCCCATAGAGGTGCTGTCGGCGCTCATGCTGCTGCTACCCGCATCGCTGGTAGTAGCGCCCGTGCCGCTCGTAGTGGCGCCATCGCCGCTCTTGTTGTCGCTACCACAGGCGGTCAGCAAGCAAGTGCCAAGAGCCAGGGTCAGTAAAGAAAGTTGAAACGTTTGCTTGCGCATAAAAAAGAGTTCTAAAAGAAATAGTGACAGCTCCTTTTACGGTTGATTGCCAAGCCGTAATGACGAAAAATATACGTAATGGTGCCAGAAAACCCGTAGTGCGAAGTACTGGTTTTTAGTGTGCGGCCTGTTTGGCTACCTGTTGCCCAAACTATGAGCCACCCGGCGCGTTAAGCTACTGGTGGTGCAAGCGCGCCTCCGGCTACTTATGGCTAGTTCTACTTCGGCAGTTATCCTCTTCGATGGTGTGTGCAACCTCTGCCACGGGTTTGTGCAGTTTATCATTCGCCACGATACCGCAGGGCGGTTTCGCTTTGCCGCGCTGCAAAGCCCGGCTGGGCAGGCCCTACTGGCGGCCCACGGCCATGCCCCGCTGACCGTTCTACCCGACCCCGACTCGGTCGTGCTTCTCGAAAACGGCCGCCTATACACGCACTCCACGGCCATCTTGCGCATTGCGCGCCTGCTCGGCAAAGGCTGGCGGCTGGCCGAAGCCGGCTGGCTGCTGCCCCGGCCCTGGCGCGACGCGTTGTACCGCTTCGTAGCGCGCCACCGCTACCGCTGGTTTGGCCGGCAGGAGGCGTGCTGGCTGCCTACCCCCGCACTGCGCGTCAGGTTTTTGACGGATGAGCTGGTGGGCGCGCAGGCTGGCTAACGAGTTGATTTATTAGACTAAGAACACGCTAGCAGCTGGTTATGGGGTCGCGTTGCCTCATAACCAGCTGCTAGCATTTTTTTAGCTCAAGCTATCCTTGATGTTGCCGATAATGGTATCGGTCATGGTCATCTGCTCTTTCTGCGCGTGGCCTTTGGGCACGGGCGGGCCGAGCTTGGGCTCGTCGCCGTAGGGCTCGGCTTTGATGACGTGAAACTCGCCTTTGCCATCAATGCTCGGGCCCTGCGTCCAGCGGCCAGTAGGTGTGGCCGAGCCATCAATATTGGTCGTGATGAAGCCGTAGTCGAACTCCTTATATTTATCGAGTTGCGGAAACGAGTTGGGGATGGGTAGGGCGCTAGCGCCGCCCAGCTCCTCAATCACGGCCAGCCACTGCTGCTGGTGCATGGTGTCGCGGGCAATCATAAAGCCAAGCATATCCTTCATACCTGGGTCGTCGGTAAGCTCCCAGAGACGGGTGGCCAGCACACGGCCGGTGCTTTCGGCGGCCACGTTGGTATACATATCGCCCAAGATGTTGCCGCTGCCTACCACGTAGGCGCCGCTAAATGGCACGCCTTCGGAATCAACCGCCATGGCACCCAGGCCAGCCGACAGGAACGCGCGCGGGTTCATGCCACCCAGCACGGCACCAACTACACCGTCTTGCTTAATGGCGGCTTCGGCCACGCTCAGCGGGGCACCCTCCAGGTTGAGCGCCACGGCGGTAGCGAGCATTTCGATGTGCGAGATTTCCTCCGTGCCCACGTCAAGCAGCATGTCGCGGTACTTGGCCGGGCCACGCGAGTTCCAGGCCTGGAATAAGTACTGCAAACACACGCGCATTTCGCCTTCTATACCGCCAATGGCTTGCTGAAGCATGCGGGCAAAAGCAGGATTAGGCTTCTCGACGCGCACCTTATACTGCGTCCGTTTATCGTGATAAAACATACAAAGAAGAAATAGGGAATAACGCACTACCACCCGGCAGCTGCGGCCTGCTGGGTATACGCCGGCTAGCTAGACGCAGCCCTGCCAGCGGCACTGAATAAACACGTATTTTTTTACTGCGTATTTATTTATCCACTAAGTATTTACTAGAGAATTTACTGTTCTAATTAACGCGCAACGCACTGGCTACCAAGTGCCGGCAGCGCCCAGTAGCGCAAAGCAAGTATAACCCGCAAAAAAACTACGTATTTACTGAGTAATCTGCAAAATATCAGTATTTTAACCTGAAACGTGCAGGCCCTAGCCCACCGTACACAAAAACGTAGCTCAGCCACCTGGTAGGGAGGATTAGAGCGACATTCTCTTAGCCTGGTGGGCGTGCTTGATGGTTTTTTCGACAGTATTTTTTGGGCTGTTTTTTGGGGTCTACGGCTTGGTGCTGCTGCGCTTGTTGTGGCCTCGGCCGGCGCTGCCAGCGCTGGCCCAAGCGTCGCTACCCCGGGTAAGCATCCTGGTCGCGGCTCGCAACGAGGAGGACACTATTGAGCGCTGCTTGCAGTCGCTGGCCGCACTCGCCTACCCCCCCGACCGGCTCGAAATTCTCATCGCCGACGATGCCTCGACCGACGACACAGCAGCCGTGGTGCGGCGCTTCATTGCCGACAAGCCGCAGTTTCGGCTGCTGTCTATCCGGCACCAGCTGGGTACGGCCCACGGCAAAGGCAACGCCCTGGCCCACCTCTGCCGCGCCGCTACCGCCGACTACTTCTTGCTCACCGATGCCGATATGGCCCTGGCACCCAGCTGGGTGCAGGCCATGCTGGCTGCCGCGCCCGAGGGGGTAGGCGTGGTCACGGGCATCACCACAGCGGACGGCGGGTTGTTTGGGCGCTGGCAGGGGCTCGACTGGCTGTTTGGCCTGAGCCTCATCCGGCTGCTTACCGACTGCGGCCTGCCCGTGACGGCAGTGGGCAACAATATGCTCGTTACGCGGGCCGCCTACAAGTCTATCGGCGGCTACGAGGCGCTGGCTTTCAGCGTCACCGAAGATGTGCAGCTCTTTGCCCAAATAGTGGCCCAGGGCTGGCACTACCGCAACCTCATCGACCCACGGGTGCTGGGCGTGTCGGTGCCGCAGCCCACCGTGCACCACCTGTTGCGCCAGCGCAAGCGCTGGATGCGCGGGGCCGGCCGCCTGCCTTGGCAGCTGGGGGTGCTGTTCGCCTCCTACGGCGCCTTTTACACCGTGCTGGGCTGGCCAGGGCTGGTGCCGCTGGGCACCGTAGCGGTATTGTGGGCAGCTAAGGTGCTGTGCCAAAGCCTATTCATAGGCATTACGCTGCGGCAAGCCGGGCACCGCGAGCGCCTGCCCGTGCTGCTGCTCTACGAAGGCTACCTGCTGGTGATGTCGGTGGCTATCCTGGCTTACACGGTATGGCCCGGCGCCATCCACTGGAAAGAGCGCCGCTACCGCTGGGCCGAAGGGTGAGAAGTAATGAGCAAGGAGCAATTGCCTCTCTATCCATCGCGCTCATTATCACCTAATTATTTCCCTATCAACTACTCCTTCCCATTCATTGCTCATTATTAATTGCTCATTGACTTATGACTACTTCTTCGACCGGGGGGCACCCCGTGCGCACGACGCTGCTCGTGCTGCTGGGCCTGCTGCTGCTAGGTGGCGGCATCACTTATTTTGCTACCGACCACGGCAAGGCGCTGCTACCCACCCTGGAGAAGCCTACGCTCAGCATCCAGAACATCACGCGCGAGCGCATTACGGGCCAGTTTAAGGTGCAGCTGCACAACCACTCGCCCATCGAGCTTGCCATCGACAGCCTCAGCTACGTGGCCCGCGTAGAGGGCAAGCAGCTGGCCCAAGGCCATAAAAGCCGCCCACTGCGGGTGAAGCGCGACGCCACTAGTAGCCTGGAGCTGCCGCTGGTATTGAACCTGCCCGAGCTGAAACACCAGGCCAAAACGGCGCAGCGCGACTGCGTGACGGTGCAGCTGCACACCATCCTCTACGCCGACCTGCCGGGCCTGGGGCCCACCAAAATTCCGGTGGATGTACGCAAGCGTGTTTACATCCCGAAGCTACCCAAAATCGAGGTGGCCGACGTAGACGTTACCAAGCTGGGCCTCAAAAAAGGCGAGGCCGTGGTGACGCTGCGCGTGACCAACTACGAGCCTATTCCCTTCACGGTGAAGCAGGTGAGCTACCACTTTCAGGTAGAAGACGATATGGACGTAAAGGGCGTAGAAACCAAGGATATCACCTTCAAGAAAAAGGGCATCGAGCTGATGCCTATTAACGTTAAGTTCCAGCCCAAGTCCATGCCCAAGGTGCTGCTCAAGGCCATTTTTAAGCCTAAGAAAACTGACTATACCCTCACCGGCACGGCCACGGTGGCGGCGGGCCCCGCCAGCGCCCACGACGCCACCATGCACTTCAACAGCCACGGCACGGTGAAAGACCTGAAGGAAGTGGCGAAAGCCGCGAAAAAATAGCGCGCCGCACGCTACTTATTTACTTACCCTACCTCCCTCCTACCCCATGCCCCTGCACCCCGAGCTAGACAAAAAGCTACGCAAGCTTTACGAGCCCAAAACCACCATCGACGACGTGTTTAAGGGCTACGACATCACCTTCACCACCAACGAGCACGGCGAGCCGGTGCTGCTGTTTTTTGGCAAGCGCCGGCCCGATGGCCTCATCGTCGGCGAGCGCTACACGCGCACCATCAAGCGCCAGCCTGGCAGCCTGGAAGTAAAATCGAGCCACTGGGACAACCAAGGCAAAATCATGCGTTAGCTGATGCAGTGTAGGCTTGAGCTACCTCGCCGCTCGCGCCTTGTATAGGGCCTACCCCCCCTCTTCCTCTCCAAAAAAGAGGGGGAACTAGTGTTAGTCTCAGCTTTTAAAAGCCAGTACTAGCGCTAGTTTCCCCTCTTTTTTTCTAGAGAGGAAGAAGGGGGTAGGGAATAATGCTCCAGCTATGGCAGCGTATACCGCTGGCCCTTCGCCAGCAAATGCAGCTGCAAATCGCGGATGGAAAACACCTCGCCGGGCTCAATGTCGTAGATGGTGTTGCCGCTGCAATTGCGCCCATCGAGCAGCACCACAATGCCGGTGCCGATGACTTCGAGCTCGCGGCCTTTGGTAACGAGTACGGCGGTGTCTTCTTCGAGCCCCAGGCCCATGCAGCCGGGGTTGGTGGCTATAATCTGGGCCATGCGCACTATGCGGCCCCGCTTCACAAAGTGCGTGTCGATGGCCACGTCGCGCAAGAACTGGAGGCCAGTGGTGATGTGAATCTCGTCTTTGACGAAGCCCGCGTCGTTGCGGCCCTGGTAAATCATGGGCGTGCTCATGGCTGCAGCACCGGCGCTGGTGCCCGCAATGATGATTGGCTCGTGGCGGTAGCGCTCGTCGAGACGGTCGAGCAGCACGGTGCCCCCGAGCAGGGCGGTGACCCGCAGCTGGTCGCCGCCCGTGAAGAGCACGCCATCGGCCCGGTTGATGAGGTCGAGCGCCTCGGGGCCATTGGCCTGCTCACGGCTCTGGATATTGAGCACCTCTACGCGCTCGACGCCCAGCTGCGCAAACGCGTCGATGTAGTCTTGGGCAGCCTCGTCGGGCACTTCCGACGCGGTAGGAATGACCACGATGGTACACTGGCCAGGCAGCTCCTGCACGAAGCGCGCCAGAATAAAATCGGCCGACTTGTCGGGTGAGGTGCTTCCTTCGGGGTCGGCCTGGCGTTGTTCGTGGCCACCAATAATGAGTAGGCGGCCTTTGGGATTGGTAGTTCGGGGCATGAAAAAGACTAGTAGAAAGGTGGGGCGCTAAGGGAGTTACTCGTCGCGCCAGATGGCGACAAACGGCGCAGCCTCGCCCACGCGGTAGGCGCGGCGCATGACGTTGGTATTGAATTCTAGGGCGATGTGGCCCTGCGGGTCGATGGCGATGATGCCCTTGTCGCCGTGCAGTTCGTGGTCGCGCAGGGCAATAGCTGCCTGGCAAGCCTCGGCCAGGGGCAGGCCTTTGTACTTCACCAGCGCATATACCTCGTGGGCCAGCGCGCCGCGCATAATGACCTCACCGTCGCCGGTGCACGACACGGCGCAGGCCTCGTTGGTGGCGTAGGTGCCGCCGCCCAGCACGGGGCTGTCGCCCACGCGGCCCTTGGCCTGGCCTTCGATGCCGCCGGTGCTGGTGGCCACGGCCACGTTGCCGGCCTGGTCGAGCGCTACCGCGCCTACTGTGTCGTGGCCAGCCCGCTTTTCCGATTCTTGCTGAGCCAGGTCCAGCCACTGCTTACGGGTTTTCTGGGTCTGAAAAAAAGCCGGCGCGGCCAGTGGCAAGCCACGTTCGAGGGCCAGCTCCAAGGCCCCTTCGCCGGTCAGGGCCACGTGCGGGCTGTGCTCGAGCACGGCGCGGGCCAGGCTAATGGGGTGCTGCACGTACTTGACGCTGCTCACGGTGCCGGCCTGCAGGGTGCGGCCATCCATAATGGCGGCGTCCATCTCGGCTTCGCCCTGGCGGGTGAGGCTGGCACCGCGGCCAGCGTTGAAGTGCTCGTTGGCTTCGAGGCTACGCACGGCGGCCTCTACGGCGTCGAGCGCACTGCCGCCCTGGTTCAGAATAAGCCAGCCCGCGTGCAGGGCTTCGCCCAAGCCTACGCGCTGCAAATCAGCTTCTTCTTGGCTCAGCTCGCCGGGCTTCATCGTTACGGCACCGCCGTGCACTACTATGGCGTACGTACTCATAGGTGGCATGTGCGAAGACAGGTGGGAAAAGAACAGCGCACAGCCGTTAGTAACGAGCTTCTCCCAGGCTAGGGATGCAGAATAAATACCCGTTTTACGGCGGGAAACCGCGCCAATCGCTTCCGTATTTACACGGAGCAGCTAGTACCCCAGCACCAAAGCGGCCTGATTAGCAGCTCGCCAGCCTTTGGGCCCTACCCTCCCTTTGGCCGGTAAGTATTCTTCATTTAGTTACCGGCTGGCAAGGGGGTAGGGCTGCTTCAGGCCAAGGCAGCGGCAGCTTGGCCCACCCCGTATTTCTACGGAGTAGCGAGCGAAATATTGCACACTAAAATCCGTATTTATTGCCTGGCTCCTAACCAGCTACTAGCCGTTAACTAAGCGCCCGGCACTTGCTGGGCGGCTTCTTGACTCGCTTCGCTTTCTGATGGAAAACAGCCCCAATACCAACCCTAGCTAGGCTGGCAAAACCGACCAGCAAACCGCCAACAACGTGCCCAAAAGCGGCGAGCGGCCCGACCAGGGCGCGGCCCCCGTGATGAACCCCTGGGCAAATTCCAATAAAGACGACGCCGACAAACGCCTTATGCCAGCACCCGACACGCTGGGGGCCAAGCAAACGCACCCCATCCTAGCGCAGCCGCCCGAAGAGCTGCTCGACCTCCAGTTGAGCCGTCCGGCCAAGGTGGCGGCCGGCGTGATGGCGGTACTCAAATCGGGCAGCTTTAGCTTCAGCGAGGATGGGCCGGTGCGCGGCACCCACGCGCTGCTCAATCTTAATCAGAAAGACGGCTTTGACTGCTCTTCCTGCGCCTGGCCCGACCCCGACGAGCACCGCTCGTTTGCTGAGTTTTGCGAGAACGGCGCCAAAGCCACGGCCTCCGATGCACAGTCGGACCCGGTGGGACCGGATTTTTTTGCCAAGCACAGCCTGGTGGATTTGTCGCACATGACCGACCGCGACCTCAACAACGCCGGCCGCCTCACGCACCCGATGGTGCTGCGGCCGGGGGCCACGCACTACACGCCCATTTCCTGGCAGGAAGCTTTTCACCTGGCTGGCGACGAGCTGAATGCCCTAAAATCGCCCGACGAGGCCATTTTCTACACCTCGGGCAAGGTGCCGAATGAGCCAGCGTATCTGTACCAGCTGTTTGTGCGGCAGTTTGGCACCAACAACATGCCCGACTGCTCCAACATGTGCCACGAGAGCAGCGGCGCGGCCATGAGCCCCACCACCGGCCTCGGCAAAGGCTCGGTGACGCTTAACGATATGCATGAGGCCGAAGTCATCCTCATCATCGGCCAGAACCCCGGCACCAATCACCCGCGCATGCTCACGGCCCTGCAAAAAGCCAAGCGCAACGGGGCCAAGATTATCAGTATCAACCCCTTGCACGAGGCAGGCCTACTGCATTTCAAAAACCCGCAGGACTTCATGAACCCGCTAAAGGCGCTGGGCACGCTGCTCGGCGATGGCACGCCCATCACCGACATCTACCTGCAAGTGCGCATTAATAGTGACCAGCTCGTGATACGGGGCTTGATGAAATGCCTGCTCGAAGCCGAGGAGCTGAACCCCAACCAGGTGCTCGACCACGACTTCATGCGCGACTACACCACTGGCTACCCCGACTTGGTGAAGAACCTGCACGAGACGAGCTGGGCGGACATTGAGGAAACCAGCGGCCTCACCCGCGCCCAAATTCAGGAAGCTGCCAGCCTCATAGCCCCCCACAAAAAGGTGATAACGTGCTGGGCGATGGGCCTCACGCAGCAGAAAAACGGCGTGTATACCATTCAGGAAATCATCAATATGCATTTCATGAAGGGCGCCATCGGCATCCCGGGCGCTGGCCTGTGCCCGGTGCGCGGCCACTCCAACGTGCAGGGCGACCGCACGATGGGCGTGTGGGAACGGCCCGGCGATGACTTTTTGGATGCGCTCGAAAAGGAATTCCGCTTTAAAGCGCCGCGCGCGCACGGCCTCGACGTGGTTGACTCGGTGAAGGCGTTGCACGACGGTAAGGTGAAGGTATTTATGGCGATGGGCGGCAACATGCTCTCGGCCTGCTCCGATACCGAGTTTGTGGCCGAGGGCATGCGCAAGCTGCGCCTCTCCATCCACGTCACGACCAAGCTCAACCGTGGCCACCTCGTCAACGGCGAAATGGCCTTGCTGCTACCCTGCCGCGCCCGCGTGGATATTGACATGCAGAAGAGCGGCCAGCAGTTTATGAGCTGCGAAAACTCGATGGGCGTGGTCAGCATGAGCAAGGGCGTGCTAGAGCCGCTGCCCGGCGAAATGCTGAGCGAAGTCGCCATTGTGTGCGGCATTGCCCTGGCCACGCTCGGCGAACGCACCACCGTCGACTGGGTGGGCTGCACCCAGAACTACGACCTCATTCGCGACTACGTGGCCCGCACCATTCCGGGCTTCGAGGACTTTAATGAGAAGCTGCGCCACCCCGGCGGCTTCTACCTGCCCAACGGCCCCCGCGAGCGCAACTTCACCACCGAGAATGGCAAGGCCAACTTCACGACCACGCCCTACGAAAAGCACGTGCTCGAACCCGGCCAGCTAGTGCTGATGACCATCCGCTCGCACGACCAGTTCAACACCACGGTGTACGACTACAATGACCGCTACCGCGGCATTCACAACGAGCGCCGCGTCATCTTTATGAACCCCGCCGATGTGGCCGAGCGTGGCCTGCGCGAGAAGCAGCTGGTCACCATCACCAGCCACTTTGAGGGCCAGCAGCGCCACGCCGAGAAGTTTATTGTGGTGCCCTACGACATTCCGTCGGGCAACTGCGCCGTGTACTTTCCGGAGGGTAACGTGCTGGTACCCATCGGCTCGGTGGCCTACAAGAGCAACACGCCCACCTCCAAGTTTGTAGTCGTGACGGTGGCTCCGGTGGAAATGCCCGTCGGTACCAGCGCTCCAACGGCCCGGCAAGTAGCAGTGCCAGCTTAGCGAGCAGCGAGGCCAGGCTTGGCAGCTTAGCTACTGCTTGTTTGGCTGCTCTTTGCAATCTGGTTCTTACTACGTACGCAACTCTACCAGGCCGCCACACAAGCGGCGGCCGGGTGGAATTGAGCGATTGGCCCGCGCTCGACAAGGGCACTAGTGGGCACCGGTTTGCTACCTCCTACCCCCCTCTCGGGCGCAAGGTTTGTAAAGCAGACTAAGAATAAGTGGCGAGCAGGCATTATTCTAAACGCAGCGCGGCCCGTAGCCTGGATTTTCAGTCCAGACTACGGGCCGCGCTGCTGCACCCAGCTTTAGCCATTAAACGAGCAGTGCCGAGGAAGTAGCCAATAGATGTTCATCAATCAAGTAGCGTTGTAAGCCGCTTTCTATGCTGGGTAGCAAAATACCCTGCTGGCTGCTCAGCGCGCTGAAGCCAGGGCGCTGCGCGGCCCAGCCAAAAGCCGCTACCGGCTGGGGCACAATGCAAGCGGTATCGAGGCCAGCGGCGGCTACGGCTTGGCGGGCCAGCTCGGCCCAGGTACAGGTGCCTTCGTTGGCCAGGTGCCAGATGCCGCGCTCCTCATCGAGGAGTAGGTCGAGAGCCGTGTTCACGAGGTCGGGCACGTAGGTAGGCGTGATAGACACATCATCGGCGGCGGCGAAGGGCTGGCCGGTGCGGGCCGCGGCCAAGGCGTGGTGCACGAAATTGTAGTTGTCCCAGGCGCTAAAAAAGGCACTGGTGCGCACCACCAGCGCCGCGGGCTGCCGCGTTAGCACTGCTTGCTCGGCTTTCAACTTGCTGTGGCCGTACACGTTGAGGGGGCGGGCACGGTCGGTTTCGAGGTAGGCGCGGGCTTGCTGCCCATCAAATACCAGGTCGGAGGAAAAGGTGAGCAGCTGGATGCCACGCGCTGCGCACGCCTCGGCTAGTAGCGTGGGCCCGGTGGTGTTTTCGCGGTAGCAGCGGGCCGCGTCGCCCTCGGCTTCATCGACGCGCACGTAGCCGGCAGCGTTTACCACGGCCCAAGGTTGGTAGCGCTCCAGGGCCTGGGCAATAGCGGCGGCATCGGTAATGTCGAGCTCGGCGCGGCTCAGGCACACGGTTTCGAGCCCACGAATCTGGCACACCAGCCGGAAGGCCTGGCCCAGCGTGCCGCCGCTACCCGTAATGAGCAAAGGTGACATAGCAGTATCAGTAGGGAGGGCCGTAAAGTCTTGATTATATAGCATCTGAGAGAGGATTAAGGCACCGCATAAAAGCGGTTGGGGCGCTGCCACCAGCCGGGGCCGTGCAGCACCGGGTGGTGGTGGTGGCCATGGCGCGCCAGGTTTTGCACCATCTTGAAGAGCGCAGTGGGGCGGGGCTGCCCGCTGCGCAGGTCAAAGACACCACTTTCGTAGGAGGCCCCATCTTGGGTGAGCAGGTTGTCCCAGTCGTAGGCGCCCAGCAGCGACCACACCGTGAGGCCGCGCACATCGACGCCGCTGGAACGCAGGCGATTGGTGGCCTCCCAGGCTTGGTTAAGCCAGCGCATCTGCTCCTCGCGGGTGCAGCCCAGGTGCGATTCGGTCACGGCCAGCGGGCGGCGGTAACGGATCCAGGCCTGGTGCAGCAACGCCTCCAGGCCTACCGGATTGGCATCGGCGATGCGCACAGCCTCGACATCGACGTAGGCTGGCTGCGCGACGCTAGCCGCCAGCGGCCCCCGGTTGGGGTGGTTGGCCAGGCGGTCGTCCAAAAACCGTTCGCTGGTGGCGTAGTAGTTGATGCCCAGAATGTCGGGCGGCAGTGGGTCATACCGAAATTCGAGCAGCTCGGCAGTACTCAAGCCGTGGCGGCGCAGGTAGTCCCACAACGGGTGCTGCCGCGTCACAGCCCCACTCAGCAAGTCGAAGGTGAGCCAGCGGCGGTGGTTTTCGAAGGCAGCTTGCGCAGCCATAACCGGGGTAGCGTGGGTTTGGCCCAGGTCTTCGGTTTGCACCAGCTGGGCCGCTGGGTTCACGCGCCGAATGGCCTGCATGGCCAGCTTGGTGGCCAGCACTTGGTTATACAGCAAACGCACAAACACCGAGTCGTTGGTGCCGTGCGGGTACCACAAGCCATAGAGGCCGCTAAAGCGCGCCGTAGTAAGCGGCTCGTTTACAGGCGTGTAATATTTTACCCAGGGGTAGCGCTCGGCCACCATGCCGGCGTAGCGGGCCAGGCCGGTCGCAAAGTTGGGCTGGTCGAGGGCCGTGTAGCGCGGGCCGCTGCCGTGGTGCACCAGGCCCACAATGGGCTCGATGCCCAGCGCTTGTAGGCGCGGCAGGCGCTCATCGGGCCAGTGCCAGTCGGGCTGGTCGAGGCTTTCGGGGGCCACGTGCTCCCAAAGCACGGGGTAGCGCAGGGTGCGCAAGCCCAACTCGGCAATGCGGTCGAGGTCCGACACCCGGTCGCGGTGGCCACTGCGGGTGAGCTGGTCGGAGTACGCGTCGCCCACTCGCCGGCAAGTGCATTCGACCCCGCCCCATAGTTCAACGTTGTTCATAGCGTAGGTTTTAGTGATAAAAATGACTGAGAAGTTGCCGGGCCGCCACGCAGCCTCGGCTCCTTATTTCTCAGGTATTCAGCACTTCCCCACCATTGGGATGAATGGCCTGCCCCGTGATGTAAGACGCATCTTCCGACGCCAGGAAGACGTAGGCGGGGGCCACCTCAGAGGGCTGCCCGGGGCGCTTCATAGTAGTATCCTGCCCAAACTTGGCCACCTTATCGGCCGGGAAGCTAGCCGGAATAAGCGGCGTCCAGATGGGGCCGGGCGCCACGGTATTGGCCCGGATTTTCTTCTCCGCTAGCTGCTGCGCAATCGAGCGGATGTAGGCCGTAATGGCTCCTTTAGTAGCCGTGTAGTCAACCAGTTGCTGGTTGCCCCGGTAAGCATTGATAGACGAAGTGGCGATAATAGAATCTCCTTCGTGCAGGTGGGGTAGGGCGGCTTTTACCAGCCACACCAACGGGAAAAAGTTGACCTTGAACGTGTCCTCAAACTGCTCGTTGGGCAGCGTGGCCACGTCGGTGCTGACGAATTGCTCGGCCGCGTTGCTCACCACCACGTTGAGCTGGCCTAGCTCCCGGACGGTTTTCTTCACCAGGTCTTCGCAAAAGGACACGTGGCGCAAGTCGCCGGGCAGCTGTAGGCAGCGGCGGCCCTCCGCGAGCACCAAGCGTTCGGTTTCGTTGGCATCGGCCTGCTCCTCGGCCATGTAGGCGATGGCCACGTCGGCACCTTCGCGGGCGAAGTGCACGGCCACGGCCCGGCCAATGCCCGAGTCGCCGCCCGTAATGAGGGCCACCCTGCCCTCAAGCTTGCCGCTGCCGCGGTAATTGGCCCGGATATACTCAGGCGTCGGTGTCATGTCGGTTTCGAGACCGGGCTGCTGGTCTTGGTGCTGGGGGGGTAGGGAAGTGGGATTGGTCTTCATATGCGGTAGACAAAAAAAGTCTGTCTATTCATACGGTTGATTACCAAACACTAACGACTGAATTTATACGGCTTTTCGGCTCCGTATAAATTCGCTCCCTCCGTGGTTATCCTCACACAGAAGCTCTGGCATCACAGATTAGTCTGCTAGTAAGGTGTAGATCAGGTGATTTAGCAGGCAAACTCTGCCGCACGCTACCATCCGTATTTTTCCCGATTGCATACAATTCGACTTCTTACCACCAGCGAGGGGGTAGGCCTCCGGGAGCCTCAATTTAGCCAGCCCTGGCTGGCGGCGGTCTTGATGAGCGCGGCCGTATTCTTGGAGCCGGTTTTTTCCATGATGTTCTGGCGGTGCGTTTCTACCGTGCGCGGGCTGGTATAAAGCTTCTCGGCAATCTGAGCAGTGGTCAGGCCATCGGCCACCAACTGCAGAATCTCCTGCTCGCGCGCCGAGAGGCCACCCGCCGACTTGGCAACGGGCTCGGGGGTGCCCATCAGTACTTTATCCAGCATGGCCAGCCCCAGCTCGGAGCACAAAAAGCGCCGGCCGCCAGCCACGGTCCGCACCGCCATCACGATTTCGGCGTGGCCCGCGTTTTTTAGCACGTAGCCCAAGGCGCCGGCCGCCAGCACCTGCCCAATGGCGCGCTCGTTATCGACCATCGACAGCACCAGCACGCGCACGTCGGGAAACTCGGTGCGCAGCCGCTGGGTAGTGGCTAGGCCATCGAGGCCCGGCATGTGCAGGTCGAGCAATACTACGTCGCAGGGGGTGGTAGGCAACTGAGCCAGCAGCTGCTCGCCGTTCTCGGCTTCGCCCACAATCTCCAGCGTAGCAGTTTCCTGCTGGAAGAGCGCGCGTAAGCCGTGGCGCAATACAGCATGGTCATCAACTAAAAACAGGCGTATCATGGGGAGGAAGGAACAGGTAAGGGAATACGGATGCGTACGTAGGCGCCACCAGTTAAGGCCGTCCCAATTTCTAGCTGGCCCCCAAGCAGGGCTACCCGGTCGCGAATGCTGCGTAGGCCCAGGCCGGGGGCCTCAGCCAGGTCTAGGCTAAAGCCTGGGCCGTCGTCTTCGGCCCGCAGCATTACCCAGCCAGGCATAGTCTCTAGCTCTAGGCTGGCCTCAGTGGCACCGGTGGCGTGCTTCACAATGTTTTGGACCAGCTCCTGGGCCATACGGTAGAGGGCCATTTGCAGGGCTGGCGCGAGCAGGGCCGCCTCGTCATCGAACTGCACCGAGCAGCGCAAGCGCAGCTGCGGGCTACTCATTTTGCGGCAGACGTCTTTTAGCGCGGCGGCCAAGCCAAACTCGGCCAGCACCATGGGCACTAGCTCGTGCGAGAGGGCGCGGGTTTGGCGAATGGCCTCGCTCAGCAGCTGGTCAGCCTCGTGGCGGGCAGTGCTCAGCACGGGGTCGGTGCCCAGCACCGGGGCGTGCAGGCGGTCGAGGCACAGCTTAGTAGCGTACAAAATCTGGCCGATGCCGTTGTGCAAGCTCTCGGCCATGCGCTTGCGCTCGGCTTCTTGGGCAACCTGCACAGCCTCGAACAAGGCCCGCTGCTGGCGCAGGCGCAGGCGCAGGTTGTCGTGCTCGAGGCGCTGCAACTCGCTGATGTCTAGGTCTACCCCCAGCACGCGCACGGCCTGGCCCTGCCCGTCGTGAAACACCACGATGCGCATACGCACCGTTTTCACCCGGTCGCCCACGCGCAAGCGCAGGGTTTCTTCAAAATCGCCTGCGGCGGCGGTCAGGCGGCGCACTAGCTGCTTGGCCCGAACGCGGTGCTCGGGCACTACCACCGTGAGGTAGGTAGCCGGCGCTACGGCGCTGCCCACGGGCAGGCCAAAAAGATGGTACATGCCGTCGGACCAGCGCATAGTATTGGTAGCCAGCTCGTAGTCCCAGCTGCCCAGCCCAGCTACTGCCTCGGCCTGCTCTAGCAGGCGCAGGTTTTTCATGCGCTCCTGCTCGGCAGCTTTGCGCTCGGTGATGTCGAGGTTGGTAGCCACTACGCCGTCGCCGAGCTTCACAAACTGGCAGGCAAACCACTTATCAAAGCCTTCGTGGTTGTAGTAGTACTCCATGCCGTGCGGCTCGCCAGTTTCCATAGCCCGCACTGCCAGGTCGAAAATGCCGACTTCGCGAATGCCGGGATACTCCGCCGCGTAGAGCTTGCCCACTAGGTCGGTGCGGCCAGCTTCGCGGGTCAGCTCTCGGCTCACCAACTGCAGGCGGAAGTCTTGCACGGCCCCGGTGTCATCGCGCACGGCTTCCATCACCGATATAGCCAGCAGACTGGTATCGAACACCGATTGCAGCAGGTCGCGGCTGGCTTGCAGGTCGCGGGTGCGCCGCGCCACGCGCTGCGCCAGCCTGCGGTTGAACTCGGATAGTTGCTGCTGGGCCTGCATGGTTTCGGTTACGTCCCAGTGCACGCCCCGCAGGCAAACGCCGCTGGCGGCCAAGTCGTGCGCGCCATGCCCGCGCTCCTCTATCCAGCGCACCTCCCCGTCGAGAGGGCGCACAATACGGAAGATGCTGTGAAAATCCTCGCCCGAGCGGCCGGCCTGCTCAAATACAGCCTGGTGGCGGGCACGGTCGTCGGGGTGCACCAGTTCAAAAACCTTTTCGCTGGTGGCAACAACTGCGCCGGGTAGTAGGCCCAGCACTTCCTCCGACATGGCCGACAAGCTGATGCGGTTGCCGTCGGACGTCCACTCGAAGCTACCCATGCGGCCGGCTTGCAGGGCCAGCGACAAGCGCGCCTCGCTCAGGCGCAGGGCCTCTTCAGCCTGCTGCCGGGCGGTAATGTCGTAGCTCACGGCTAGCACCGCCGCCACCGAGCCGTCGGCGTTGCGCAGTGGCCCACCTCGCGTGGCAAACGTGCGCCCGCCCTGCGCGTGCTCGTATTCAAACGAGTGGCCAGCCAGGGCTTGCTGGTATAGCCGCTGATAGTTGGGCCATAGCCCCGGCGGAACCATCTCCTGCATCGACCGGCCCACAAAGCTGGCTGGCTCGTGGCCGGCCTGCCGCAGCACTTCACCTTCGGCTAGCTGGTAGCGCCGGGCGGCATCTACAATGAACACAGCCGTGCCCGGCAGGTTTTCCATCACCGCTCGTAGGCGTTGCTCGCTTTCGTGCCGGGCTTTTTCAGCTTGGCTGCGCTCCACTACGGCCCAGGTACGCTCGGCCACTTCTTCTAGGAGCGCAACCTCGGCCGGCGTCCAGCGTCGAGGCGTGCGGTGGTGCGCGAATAAAATGGCAATGAGTCGGTTGTGCTTCATGAGCGGCACCGCTACGAAGGCCCGCACTCCGTTAGTTGCGTAAGCTGCCGCAATTAGGGGGTCGGCAGTAGCCACATCTTCGGCCACGTCGTCGATGGCCAGTGTGTCACCGCGCCGCATGGCGGCCAAAATATCCGGCCCAAAGTCGTCCATTCGGTAGGTACCCGCAACTGAGGCGTTGTCGGGAACATAGTAGTCGCAGCAGATGGCCGCGTGTTCGTTGTCGGCCTGAACCTCTGCGTAGCCACACCGGTCCAGGTGCAGTTGCTCGCCTAGCAGTTGCGACGCCACGCTTTGAATTTTAGTGGGCTCGGCCAGCGGCCGCAACGCATCGCTGAGCCGGAGCAGGAACGCCTGCCGTTCCTCAGCATGCTTGCGGGCACTGATGTCGCGGAAGAAAACGGACAAGCCACCTTGGCGACTGGGATAAATGCTCACTTCAACCCAGGTGCCGATAACCGGTGATACCGTTTCGAAATGTGCTGGCTGGCCGGTTCGCAGCACCTTGTAGTGCTGGTGGTACGATTCGCTGCCCACAGCTTGCGGAAATTCTTGCCAATAGGACTGGCCCAGCAGGCCACCTGACTCGCGGCCCCAGCGCTCAGCCGCCTCTTGATTCACGTAGCTGAAGCGAAGCGCTGCATCTAGGGCATAAAAGGCGTCGTGCGTGCTTTCAAACACATCTACCAGTTGGGCATGCGCTTCCTGCAAAGCGGCTTCGGTCTGGGCACGCTCTAGGCGCGTATAGATGCGCGCAGCCAGTAGCAGCAGCAGTTCTACTTCGTCGGGGCGCCATGAGCTTGACTGGGTTCGCGCCACGGTCAGCAAAAAGCGCCACCGGCCGTTGGTGACAAGCGGAATATCGACAGAAGAGCCAAAGCCCATTTGGGCCAACACGTCGAGCGGGGCACTAACCAGTGGGCTGGGCGCTTGGCCACGCAGCACCAACGGGTGGCCCGCCTCAATATGCGACCGGCCAGCAGCCGTGAGATACTCAGCGATGTGGTACGTACCCAGCAGTGGGGGCAAGTGCTCGGCAGCGCGCCGCCAGTCAAAAACCACTTTCAGGTAGTCGGCCTGCTCGTCTACCACGGCCAGGTGGCAGCGCGACAACCGTAGGTAGTCGGCCAGGCGCTCGCTGACGTGCGCCATAATCTGCTCGGTACTGAGCAGGGGGGCAAAATCGACGTTCAAGTCGGCCAAAAAAGCCAGGTTGGCCTCGCGCTGCTTGCGCTTGGTGATGTCGTTGAAGAGCACGGCCACGCGGTTGGCCTCGGGCGCGCCCACCCGAAAGGCGTGCACGTCGAACCAACGGCCCAGCTGCGGCACGTAGTGCTCTACGCGCACCGTGTTGCCGGTGCGGGCTACCCCCCCGTAGGTATCGAACCAAAAGGGCTCCAGGTCGGGCAAAAAATCACGCACAGTTTTGCCCAGCGCATCGGCCGGCATGCCCGACTGCCGGGCAAATACCGGATTCAGCTCTAAGTAGCGAAAATCAACAGCTTGCTGGCTAGCCTCGTCAAACAGCACTTCCAGCACGCAAAAGCCCTGGTCCATGGTGTAAAACAGAGCGTGGTACTGGTCGGTGGCGTGCTGCATCAGCTCGTCGCGCAGGTGCAGGGCTTCAGCCTGGGTCTGCTTCAGCTCGGTGATGTCGCGGGCAATGCCAAGCACGGTTTCGATGGCGCCGTCGCGCAGCTCGGGCACCAGGCGCGAGTAGAAATACACGGTGCCGTGCGGCCCGGGAAAGGGATTATAGTGCTCCTGCGGCTGGCCCGTAGCAAACACGCGTTGCAGGGCCGCCATGTAGGGGCCAGTAATGTCGGCGGCCACGCCCATCTCCTCGAAGGTGCACCCCAAAAGGGAGCTTATCGGCTGCCCGGCCTTAGTGGCAAAGGCAGCATTGGCGTAGCGCAGGCGCAGGTCGGGCGTCCAGCGTGTGAGCACGTCGGGCGTGTTGTCGGCCAGGGCCTGGTACTGCTGCTCGCGCTGCTTTCGGGGGGTAATATCGTGCCCATGCAGCACCCAGCTGCTGGGCTGGCGAGTGGCCGCGAGCGTAATCCATTGCGCTTGCTTGGGTAGAAACACTTCGCGGGGCGGCGCTCCGTCTTCTTCAAGCAGTTGCAGCAGCGCTGCGCGCACGGCGGGCGGCAGGTCGGCCTCGGCCAGGGGCCGGCCCAGCAGGGCCTCGGGCGAGGCGCCGCACCAGCGGGCCGCCTGCTGGTTTGCGCGCCGGATGATGCGGTGCGCATCCACTACCAACACGCCCCAGGGCAGCGCATCGAGCAACTGCTCGGCCGTGAGTAGTTCCCCCGGTTGAGGGGGGTAGGGCTGCGCGTCGTGGGTGGGTTCCATGCAAGTTGAGCGGGCAGGTAAGCCCGTAAAGGTAGACCCAGCGTGGGCTTCGGGAATAGAACGACAGCCACGCTTATTAGCTGAACTATAATACATTGGCCTGGTCCTCAAAGGCCCACTAGTAGCGACCCGAAGCGGACTACTACTAGTGGGCCTTTGAGGACCAGGCCTCTAGAACTGCCGGGTGGTGCAGCTTCACCCCGAGGTACTGGTGGCAGGCGCGGGCTAGCGGCCACCGCTGCCTACCCCGTTTCGGTCTTTCGCCTCGTGGCCTTGCAGGCCAATTGCTTCGAAGCGGAGCCGTGCCAGGTTTGCTGATTGCTAGCCATAGCTCAAAGCGCGGGACCGGGCAGGAAGGCAGAAACCGCCTCCACAATCAGAGCTACGCAGGCCTTGCCGCTAACTGCGCGTTTTGGCGGCAGCCTTGTAAGGCTGGGGCGGGGGCTGCAGCTGGGCCAGACCCGCCGAGCCCGGGGCCATCGGGCCTACCCCAGCTGCTCGGGGCAGCTTTTTGGTAGCGAACAGGCTAGGCTAACAAGGAGCCTACGTTAGGGCCGCCGCGTCGTCGAGGGTAGGCACAATGAGTAGGTTGGCGTCGGTGCCGGCTAGCGTATTGCGCAGCATGCGCTCTATGGCGGCCGGCACCTGGCACAGCACCAAGCGCGCGTGGCGCCGATGCAGGCGCTGCTGGCAGGCCCACAGCAACCAAGCAGCCGTGGCCGATAAGGTGTCGAGCAGGCGGCAATCGACCCACACAGCAGGCTTGCCGCTGCGGCAGGCGTGGGCTAGGTGTGCGGCCAGCTCGGCCTCGGCCGTGGGCGCGGCGGTGGGCGCCAGGGCCAGCAGGTAACTAGTCGGAAACAGCTCGTGGAAAATAATCATGCGGGTGGGCGTATAATGCTTAGGAATACGGGCACCCAAAGTTCTGCCTGGCTAACTACTTTATTATCCGCATTTTTCCTGAAATTCTCCGGGGAAAACACGGGAATTACACCGGGCCCTACCAGGGCAGCGGCGACCACAGAAACCAGCTTCACGCAGCTCCTCGGTACTGCCTGCCAAAAGCAACCTTTGCCTAGTTTCTTACTCTGTTGTGCTGGAACGCTGGCGGCTTTGCTAGCTGGCCCTACCCCCCTCCTCTTACTTAGTTTTTATGCGCTTTCGCTGTTTGCTCTTGTTGCTGCTGAGTACCCTTGGCTCGGTCCGGGGCCAGGCCACGTTTACTAACCCACTGCTGCCCGGCGGGGCCGACCCGTGGGCCATCTACCACGCGGGTAGCTACTACTACATGCACACCACCGGGCGCGACCTCACCATCTGGAAAACGAATAACTTGGCGAAGCTGGCCCAAGCCGAGAAAACCACCGTGTGGACGCCGCCCGCCACGGGCCCCTACGCC
>Ga0160429_1000550_pt1 | contig 30953 bp, 37 predicted proteins | sample SolpanmetagenomR_FD_108199 | JGI IMG/M metagenome (GOLD analysis project Ga0160429, IMG submission 108199) | Solar panel surface microbial communities from Lawrence Berkeley National Laboratory, California, USA - R | ecosystem: Engineered > Built environment > Solar panel > Unclassified ... | reverse complement strand
TCGCAATGTCCACCTCTACAAAGAAGAACACCGGCCGTAGCGCCATCCAGGATGTTGTCGCCCGCGAATACACCATTCACCTCCACAAGCGCGTCTTCGGCATGCAATTCAAGAAGAGGGCACCAAGGGCTGTCAAGGAGATCAAGAAGTTTGCTTTCCAGGCTATGGTACGTTCTATATGAAATATGCGCGATCGCTGGACGCTCTAGTGATAGGTCGTTATGCAGCCGTGGACGAAGATGGAAAAATAGAGGGGCCGAGAAGAAAAATGGACAATGGGCAGCAAAGATAGAGAATCAGCAGAAGCCAGATGAGTAACTGCTGACATGCTTCTTTCGTAGGGTACCCGCGACGTCCGCCTCGACCCCCAACTCAACAAGAAGGTCTGGGAGTCCGGTGTTAAGGGTGTGCCATACCGTCTTCGTGTCCGCATCTCCCGCAAGCGTAACGATGAGGAGGGTGCCAAGGAGAAGCTCTACAGCTACGTCCAGGCCGTGAATGTCAAGAGCGCCAAGGGTCTCCAGACTGTTGTTGTTGAGGATGCTTAGATGCACTTGTAAAGAGGAAAGATTCTTGTTCGATGCAATCGCGGCTTTGCTGAGCAGCTGCGCCTGGGGATGCTGGGGCCGATGTTGGCTGGACTGATATTTGGGAAGATACGGGAAAGATTCGGTCAACCGAAAAGAAGCATTGCTGGGACATTCGACTACGGGTTCCGAAGCATCTGGCGTACCCTCGACACTTTCATGACGACACAAAAGGACAACAAAAAGCGAAATGAGAATATCATGTTCATCCACGTCGCACGGCCGCTTTATGCGTTGCTACACAGCTCTTGCTTGTGGTGTGTTCGTTGGATAAGAGGGTCTACCTCCATCTGCGTTCCCTCGTTGTGGTGTCTCTTCGTGATGTCTTGTTGAATGTCTCAGTCTGATATTGATTTCTATTCAAAACACCTACGCTATGCTTTGCTAATATCCAATCTCATCACCATAAGGCGACGCTTTTCACCTCGTCATACGCTCGGAATCTCAAAATATGCCGTATGCCCATGCCACTCCAAATGCGAATACCCAATGCGAATACCCAAAACGTATCTTCCTACTCTGGTCTCAGAATGCCATCCTTGCACAGCACAGCAACCTTCTTGAACAGTCTTCTCCATTCCAATGGGTCGCCTTTAGCTTTCAAAAATCTGACCTCCAAAACTTCATCCTCAACTCGTTCCACATTCACCGTACCTACCAATAACTGGTTCCTCTGGTCTCTAGTCTTGATCGGAATGTACGCTCTCATCGCGCCATAACCTCCTTCGTATCCTTCCGCTTTCGCAGGCTCCGGCGACACATTCGGTACAGGTATCGCAAGTCTACGGAGTGCCTCACAGATGAGCGGCAGCAAAAGAGGAAAATCCATGAAAGATAGAAAGCGGGCCAACGAGTGCTCAGGGACGATATCACGGAAATGGCGGGCTTGCTGGGTAACACTCATCGGCACCGAAGGCTGTTGTGAGAACTGCGAGAGAGCTGGATCGGCCATAAAGCGGTCCATGGCGGCTTGTGAAGCAGTCGGCCAGCCTGCCGAGCGGCCATGGCCTTGTTGAGGCCGTGTTTGCATAAATGTAGGCTGGCTCGCGCTGAAGCCTGCGTTGGCGGTGATGATGGCTGGACGTTCCCAGTCGAGATTGGGCTCTGATACAGGTGCTTCAGGCTGGGTGAGAGCTAGACGTCCTCCGAACGTGTCAAGGTCCATGGTGTCTTCCGCACGTGCTTGACAAGGTCGCTGTGAGGAGGATGTCAGAGGATTGACGTTGAAGTTGATGTGCAGGTTTTCGAGCATCTGTGTTGCCAGACTGATGGGGTTGGCTGCACGGCCGTCTGAAGTCAGGTGAGGGTTCTTGCGTGTGAACCAGGGATGTTGACGAATGTGGTCAAGTGAGAATCGCGAATGAGGGTTGACATTGAGCATACCTCGCACCAGGGATAGTGCTTGGTGTGGAATCTTTTGCCAAAGCTCATCAATGGCGCCGTTGAGCAGATATTCGTTGAACTCGTAGCTGTTCTTGGTAGGCTCGTCCCAGGGTGTGTTGCCAACTAGCAGAACGAAAAGCACAATACCACACGACCAGATGTCAGCCATGTTGCCTTCGTATGGAGCAGTCTTCTGGCCAGTAAAACCGTCCTTTGGCACAACTTCTGGAGCCATGTATGGCGGGCTTCCACATACTGTCTGACATAACTTTTTCTGGCCGTTCAAGCCGTAGAGTACTGCCAGGCCAAAGTCTGCCAGCTTGAGATCCCCTTCTGCTAGTAATATGTTCTCTGGCTTGATGTCTCTGTGCGCCACACCTCTCGAATGCATATATCCAACAGCACTTATAAGCTGTGAGAAGTAGAAATGCGCAATATCTTCACCCACACCTTCATCTGCCTCAATCTTGTCAAACAAGTCTCCTTCTGCTAGCTCCATGGCAATCCATGTCCAGATGGGATCCTCCCCATGTGCTAGAAATTGTATGATATTTTGATGCATTCCAACATGTTGATGAAGTGCTATCTCCGCCTGTATTTGCTTTGGTTTTACGCGTCCTAGCTTGTAGGCGTGCTCTTTATGTATAAACTTGACAGCAATGACGGGCTTGTAGGCGTTCTTGGGACATGCTTTGCGGATAAAGGCGTAGGCGCCACAGCCTATTGTACGGGAGATGAGGCGGAAGGGAAGGTCGGCGGGAAGGTCTTGTCGTTGTATCTGATGCTGTCAGTTTCCGCGAAATTGAACTATGTGCACCACTGGTACCTGAGAAGATACCACCATCTCTGTGGAAGATACAGTGTATACTGTGTTGTCCTATTGACAAAAAGTTTGTAAACAACAACAAGGGACTCATTCTTAATACTTGTTCGTGATCCTTGGCACTCGCGTGTTATAACGGCGATCATGTTTCACACGCGTGTCAAAGTATATCGGCCTGCTTTGGTGCGTCACTACCTCGCCGACTTTTCCAGCTGACATCAACACTTCCCTAGAGGTCAATGTCGACTCTGCACTGGTTATACCATCAATCGTAATGAGTAAGACGTCCTTCGGTTTGCGAACGCCGAAACGTCAAACAGCACGCTATGATCTGGAGAAGCGACCTCTAGCAGACGACGACTGGGAGGATGCCGATTCCGACTATACACCAGCATCCTCGCGCGTGACCTCCTATAACTACAACAACAGCCATGACCACGATCCAGTACTAGCGACCCCGAAATCAGCTTCGAGAACGAATTGGCTACGAACAACGAGAAGAAAGTTTAACAAATATTTCGCCCTATTACTCACTTCCATAATCATAATATTCATCGTCCTGCTTGTGCGCGCCGGCCGCAACTCGAGATGGGATGTCGCGAATAATCCGTCAAGACCACTACCACCTCCACTATTCGACAAGTTCCCATTTCTGGAAAGATACTATGGCGGTAGAAGAAGTATAGTGCGGCGACAAGACAACGATGCGGAATATCCTGAAAGTCGAGAAGAAACCCTGGAAATGCTTAGGAACATAAGCTCTAATGCCGATGTTGTGGAAAGACGAGCGCTGACGGAATTGTCTCAAGCACGGCCTTTCAATCCATTCTCTGGTGATATAGAATATGCGGCGATACAAGAATGCTTCCTTGGCTCATCTACTCGCATACCAAAGTTGCATGCGTTCGATGGTGTTGTTAGTGGCTTCCCAGAACCTGTGATGGGTTCATACGAGATCTTTGGCCTTAACAACGATGTCTGTTTCGATAGGTACGGGAAGCTTGGTCCATATGGTTACGGATATAGCAAGAATTTCGGGGGTAATGGTGCAGGCATGGTGGGGGACACTAAGGGGTCAGAAGCTGTCTGGAAAGAGGCATCAGAAGTGGATTATAGAAAGGTGAAATGGGCGGACGCACAGACGCGGTGTTTTGAGAAGAATAAGAATCGCTTCTCCAGCAATAGAGCAAGCACACCAACGACACCAAGTGTAGCTGTAAAGCGGCAGGAGGTAGATCTCTCTATCACAACAGCTCCATCAGAGCGTAGTGTAGATGAACCTTCATCTCAGCCTATATCGACGCAGACAATCTCGAAAACATCACCCCTTCAGCGACATGTGGTACTAATCAGGACTTGGAACGAGTACGAATACGACGAGGAAGACATCTTGTACCTTCGGTCCATGATTGCCGAGTTAGGTCTGGCATCGGGTGGGGAGTATACAGTGCATTTCCTGGTGCATGTCAAGGACCACGGTCTTCCAATATGGGCTGATGAAGAAGCTTATCAAAAAGTGCTGGACGAGTCACTACCAGCCGAGTTCGGAGGTATGGGAAGTCTGTGGAGCGAGTCTCAAATGAGTATGATGTACGGAGGGCTTTCAGAGAGTAATTATCGTAATCTGCCTGTATATGGAGTTTACAGAAGTACATACCTCCCTGTACAGTGGTTTGCACATACCCATCCGGAGTATGATTTCTTCTGGCATTGGGAGATGGATATAAGGTATACTGGGCACTATTATCATCTTTTTGATCGTATTGGAAAATGGGCTAAACGACAGCCACGAAAAGGACTATGGGAGCGCAATGGACGATTTTATGTACCTACCGAGCACGGTTCGTTCGAGGACTTTCGACATATGGTGCGCGTACAAACTGAGCAGGCTACCAGGATGCCAAATCAGAAGATGTTCGACGACCGTGGTCGCCCGATCAAGAATATACAACACACTAAAGAACAACCAATCTGGGGCCCGCAGCCACCAGATCTGGACTGGAACGACCTTGACCTGACTGATTCCCCAAAGCCTCCAACTACATTCGAGAAGGACAATTTTGAGTGGGGTGTTGGCGAAGATGCTGATTTCATCACTTTCAATCCTCTCTTTGACCCTGATCAGACTGGATGGATCTTGGCAGAAGATGTCACAGGGTACAACACCACCGCTGGCTATCCACCGCGAAGGACAGCCATCATCACAGCATCTCGATTGTCCAGAAGACTACTCGAAACTATGCATCGCGAAACTGCAATAAAGAAGCATATTATGTTTTCCGAGATGTGGCCAGGCAGCTGCGCGCTCCATCACGGCCTGAAAGCGGTCTATGCACCACATCCTGTGTACATTGATCGCTGGTGGCCTACAGACTACCTCGCAGCTGTATTCAATGGTGGCAAGAATGGAGCTTCCGGGGGAAACAGAATGAGCACGTTCGAGGACCGCCGACAACGCAACTTTCTCGGCACGACTTGGTATTACCATGCTCAGTTCTCGGAACGCTTGTGGAAGAGGTGGCTGGGGTTCAGGGTGGATGATCAAGGCGGCCCGGAGGAGGAGATGGCTGGAGAAGGCAGGATGTGTCTTCCAGCTATGCTGCTGCATCCTATTAAGCAGGTTGACTTGATCACTGAGCACAAGGATGCAGATGGTGGGCCTGATAGAAATGATATGGAGGTTGGTAATGCAGGCGATTGATAGGTAGGATCATTGGTATGTATTGGACATGGGTTCTAAGTGACTGTTAATACACTCCTTGTACATTTATTCTTGAGTACATATGTCGACCAGCTTAGCAGTTCTCTGGACAGCGCTGTGGTGTCCGTGATGATCACTCCAACCTCTCACGACCATGCCACGTCGTCGTCAGAATTCGTGGCGCAGGTCAAAAGTTGGATGCGCTTTGAAGAGTGCCCGTAGACCTTGTAAACCTTACGACTATAAATATCGATTGAGGAAGAGTCTGGGATATTAGAGAAGGGCATAAGGTGTGTAGGTCGAAGAAACTCAGGGTACTCTTCACAGCAGTCTTGGCCCACGAATTCTGACGACGACGTGATGCTCCATGTTACGCTTGATACTTCTAAGTCACCACGTGTATTCGATAACCTGTTTCATTCGACAAAACGTCTATCATGACAACAAAGAACTCGATTAGAGTCTGCCTCAATCAGCCTTGATCTCACCCGACTAAAATTCATCCACCTTTCTTATATACACTCATCGCACTTTCCATGCTAACGAATACGAAAATGGCAAGAACTTCCAGTACCTGCGCAATTAGTCTGTTTTAAAATGCCTCATCTTTCTACACTTTTCACTACATTATCTCTAAAACTTTCTCTCCTCGTACCTAGAAATGCAATGCTCTTCTCCTTTCCTGAGAAATTTCCCATAGTGGCTAGCCGGCTGCCATACTCCATTCTTAGCTTTCTTGCGGCAAGTATCAGCTTTGGGATACTCTTTCGGATATTGCATTTTACCTTGGCTCCATCAGTACTTGACTCTACTGCGGCATCATTACCCTCCACATTTCTGAACAATGCCTTATCTTCTGGTGGTGCAGATCCGAGATGGCACGCTCCAGCCAAGAGCGACATCAACGACCTGGCTAGTGCCCTGAATGGTGATGGGCCTCTGGCACGAAGAGTAGTTCCCAAGACTGGTGCGGGCGCCTCTGAGCAGCCTGATGGGTGGCAGTACGGAGCGTATAATTACTGTAATATGCCGCATGTCAGGACGGAGGAGTATATGAGGAAGGATGAGAATGAGTGGGAACTGCTGTATGTGGAAGTGATTCAGAGACGTAAGTGTATATTCCTCTCCGCAATAAAAGGCATTCTTCGAAGACAATACCTTGATCGTTCCTTTTCCACCCATGCGTCTATGAGCTCATCATTGTATCTAGACCACAAACGGACTCCTTATGCCACCTCAACGTTCCCTGTCGAAGGATATAGCTGGAATTGCGACGATGCACAGCTATATCAGTATGGTCGGCCTCATCCTGATGACAGAACATCGGCGAGCACGTATTGGCGCGTCATTGACAATGATCCTGCTTCCAAAAAAGTCAACCCATTCGCAGCTCCAGGCTTTCCTGGTTCTTGTCAGTTCCCTCAAATCACTCGGGGAGGTCTCGATGATAGTTGGCAACATGGCAAAGATCTCTATGGCGTTTACCACGATCTATTACATGTCATCCCAGATACACCATCGGAGCTGGAAGACCCCTTGGCTCCTTTCCACGACCATGTCCGCTTCAGAGTGACTAACAATCCAATCACAAGCCAAGTAGCCGGCATGCTTCTGAACGGCATGTTTGGGGTGACTTCAGCCTACCCACTACTGATCCAGCCAAAAGCAATCGACTCTCTTGAGCCCTCCTACGCCTGCCCTCACGCTACATCAATCTACCAATCATACGGGCCAGGAAGCTCATACCTCACATCCTTCCCAACCTCATCTACCTCGTCCCGCTCACGCTGGCTTAACCACCTCACCTCCACTCAATCCCTCTTCTCCCGTCTAGACGCCATCTCGGGTGTAGACCCAGACTCCCGCGATTGGCACCAAAGCTGGGATCACTATTTCGACAGTCTCAGTAGTCGTCTGTGCCATTCCCAGCCTCTCCCCTGCAATGCCACAACATCAACTTGCATTGCACAAGCAGAAGCAGAAGAGGTATTTCGTCTCGGAATGTGGGAATATAGCCATATCTACCGCGATAGTCCAGAGTCGCTGGAGGCGAGTGCAGCGGGCTTTGGTGTGTGGTTGGCAGAGCTAAGTCAACATCTGAAAGATGCTGCAAGTGGACTGAGCAAGTTGCGGTATTTGCATAATGTGGCGCATGATGGGAGTGTGTCGAGGCTGCTGAGTATTTTGCAGGTTGAGAACATGGTTTGGCCTGGGTTGGGAAGTGAGGTTGTGTTTGAGATATTTCGGAAGAAGGAGAAAGAGGAAGAGCAGCACGATGCCCATGAAGCCAGTAGCAAAGGCAATGGAGAGGTAAATGAGCACAGTGTCAAGGAATCTCGCAACGACATGACCACAGTGCATGAGACCTCTACAAGCCAAGAATCATCGGGTCACTACTACATCAGAATACTATGGGGTGGTCGTGTCCTCGAGAGTTCGCATCCGGCATTGGGGACTGTGGACATGCTGCCGATGGAGACATTCCTAGACTACATCGATGACTTGGTCGGTGTCAGAGCTTCAAAGGTTAAAGAAATGTGTGGACTATGAAAGCTTCAGATAGAGCTACTGCTCTTGAGATAGCATTTTGTTTCTGTTTCTTGCGTTGAAGAAGTCTGTGATTTACCATTACTAACATTCGCCTGACTTTGTGATGTTGAATGGTTACCAGAGATACTGCCGGGGGCCAACTATGGATCCCCCTCTGCTCCTCGTACCATGACGACTCCCGCCTGAGCCTGATTGACCATAACATGACCAACCAGTTCCCACGTTCACAATCAATCAAGCAAGTTCCTCAAACCCTCACATCTACACACACAACCTGTTCCCTCCCGGCCTCTCCATCACCGCCTCCATACAAAACCAACAGCACTCTTCCCCCCGTCACCACCGCGTCCCACTTACACAACTACACAGCAACCCACATAACACAAACAACCACATCCATACCCTTCCCCTTCTCCGCCCCCTCCCACTTATAACTAAACATCCCATCCGTACTCTGATCCCAATACGCGCCTGTAGCACTATGCATGCCCCGTCTACCTTTCGTAGGCTGCTGCTGCTGTGTCGGTGCTGGTGCGCCCCCCATGATCGTCGATGCGGCGAGTAGTTCGTTCTGTTCTTGGTCTTGTGTGCTGGTTGAGGCGTCCGTGGAGGTGGAGGTGGAGGTGGAGGTGGAGGTGGATGTAGTGGTGGTGGAGGGCGAGGAGAGATATTGGATTATAGTGCTGTTGACGGCGTATTTGTAGGGACGGGTTGGTGATTGTGGTGGGAAGGGAGGGTGGAAGAGGTGTCCGCCGCGGGGGAGACGAGGGCGGATAGGATTGTGTTCTGTGGTGGGCGTCGTGAGTGTATTAGTTACAGTGGTCGGGGAGTAGACGTGGTTGTAGGATGAGTGGACATAAACGTACGATGATCTTTGCGTTTTGAGCTTCTGTGTCGCTGTGGTTGTAGTGCGTTGTTTGGGAGAAGGTTGTGTCGCATGCGTCTTGCACTATTGCGTGTAGTCTGGCTTGCGGAATTGGCTGGAGGGGCAGACGTGTTAGCTGTTGGCCGATGTATGCTGGCTTTGGTGTAATGATGGAACGTACTGATGAGGAAGACATTGTGGTGGATGTGTTGTTTGTCGAGTTTGATGTGAAGAGCGAGTTGATGTGAATGCGTATGGAGTATGAGAGAGAGTTTCAGATGAGAGGTTGACTGGTTGGTGTTATTGATGATGTTCAATGGTAGCCCACGTTTCGTCATGGATTTTCAGGGGTATTGTTTCAAGATCTGAAACATGATGCTCTAAACTTGTCCAATATCAAACTATAGGTGGAGAGGCCCAATGGAAACAGATTCCCAGTCTACGTAACCGAAGTCCAATACACCCTCTCCAGACAGCATTCCACCCTCATAACTGCATATCTTCGTCATCATCGTCTTCCATCCCTGCTCCATCACCACCTATCCCTCGTCGTCTGTTCTCCTCAACCTCCCTCTCTTCCCTCTCCCTACTCGCCCCAATCTTCCTCAGCCCATCGACCACCTTGCCCAAGAACTCTCTACCTTCTCCCAACTCCAACGCTCCTATTCCAGACATATTGATCCCCGCTCCACCATGCAATCGCTCCACCGCCGCTCGCACCTTTGCCATACGTACTTCCCGTAGATCTCGCAGTAACTGTCGCACTTTCTCCACATCTGGTATATCATCACTAGCCGCAGTAAGCAGAGTCTGCCCCAGCTCCAGGAAATGATATGGTAGATTCGTGGAGGGCGCTGTGGCCGTATTGCTAGCTTGAAACGGCGGCGTGGGGTCGTGTGGTTGGAGATGGGTGGAATGTGAATTGTTGCCCATTGAGGTATATGACGGCGGCTGTATAGCTAGAGGAGCAGAGTCACTAAAGCTCTCGCGATTGCGATCACTAAGTTCGTGTTCGAGGATTGTGGTTAATGAGCCGGCGTGGAGCCATGGTGGTGGCACGATGCTGGCTCTTCGTTGACGTTTCAGGAGGAGGGCGAGCCAGAGAGGGAGATCTGCGCGGTGTGGTGGCCGGAGTACTGGTGTGGATCCCTGTAGAGCAGAAGAACATAAGGGTCAGTATAATCGGCATAGGGACATATGCAGGATCAATAGTTTCGATGTGATAGAATCGCAGGTGGTAGATCAGTCTTGTGGGACGCTTACGGCTCAACTCACTCCTAGTAATTGTAGGCTTTCGAGTCGCTGCCGTGGTATCACTGTCACGAGCTCCATCTCACACAGGAAAGCGATTTCAGATGGCAGAAGGCCCGCAGGTAATGGCAACGCCATTGTAAGATACAAAGATAATGTACAAAGTTTGGTTCGTGTGAAGCGTGCACTTTATTATGGAGTGGACGCGTCTCAGAAGACGTGTTTCACATTTCGCGGAGCTAACGCCGGTGACCATGGCGGTCAAGGTCAACTTTGTCAAATCTGAAGGTTATAATCAAATAGCTAGATAAAAGTACATCTTACACCAAAGTTTTCTCCCAAAGCTCACAACTTGCTCCTCAGTGACTTCCTCTCATCTCTCTTGAACAGTGTCTCACTATCTGGGTATGGATCCAGCGTAATGTCGTTGAGCGGGTTCAGCTCACTCGCCCTGTGGAACATATCCTCGTACACTTTTCCATCGAAACGTCCCAGACTGCTATCTAACTGCCAGTCAGGAAAATCCCAAGAATCTGCCAAGCGGATGGAGTGTGGTCTGATCTCCTCCAACAGCGTCATGACTGCACTCGTCCTCGCCAACTGAATCTGCCTGACTGTCACGGCCGAGCTAGAGTAGAACTCACTCGCCTCTTGCTCAAGTGTATGCAGAGCAAACAATCTGAAAAGCTTCAACAACAGCTCTTGACTCGTCTTGTCGAGGTCGGAGCGGATCTCGTAGCCTTGAAGCGTCTCGTAGAAGTTCTTGACCATGATGTACTGTGAGTGAGCTTTGGATAAGCGGTAAAAGTCAACGAGAAGATCGTTCCAGGCCATCTTCTGCTCATCACGGCGCTTCAGGGCTTCAAAGGTAAGGAAAGCGGAACGCCATGCAAATGCTTGCACAATGTCTGCGTCATCACCCATGATGTCAAAGGCAGCACCCATATCTTGACGCTTCAGGAATGATGTGAGAACCTTTGTGGTATCGTTGGTAGGCTTCTCGCCCTTGAGCACAGAACGGGCAGATTTAAGCATCTAGGGTATGTTAGATTGGCGTACGCAACCGCGAGATGTTCGAGCACAAACTTACGTATCGGGCCACTTGTTGAGACAACATGTAGTTGTCTCCCTCCCACGTGAGTGTTGGTAGATAGTCGGCATAGTAAGAACCAATACCACTGAAGCTGCTGTATCCGTGACCACCACAAGCACGACGAGACACCTCCAATCCTTCACCAGCAATAGTACTGGCAAGTGACTTGAGACCACAAGAAGTGGCATGCAAGTCGGCCAAGAAATCACTACTACCCTCAGTCTCCTCTGGACCTGGTTGACGATTCTTAGAACGAGCTGCACCAGGATTCTGGTTCATCTTCTTTTGATTATCCTCGTACTGCCTCATCATAGCTTTGCCAGTGAAGTGTAGTGCATAAGTAGCAGCAAGGAGGGTGAGTAGTCGGATCTGCACCATCTTGTAGTTCAACACCTGTGTTTCGCCCTCCTCTGATTCGGGCGCATCTCTGTCCTTGAATTGTCTTCGTACTGCACAGTATCTCAAGGCAATGACAACACCTCGTGCCAGAACACCACCAGCCTGTTGCACAATTGTGCTTCGTACCCAAGTGAGTGTGCCGTAGATGAGAGAAGGAGAAGCAGGTCGAACATATTTGTTGGTCTGTTTATCAATACCAGAGAACCTGGCCAGCATACCAATATGAGGAATCTTAACGTTGTTGAAGAGAATGTAACCGTTATCCATGGTGTTGAAGCCGAACTTTGGACCAATGTCTCCAACGTGAATGTTCTTCAGCGGCTCATGTGTCTTGAGATCTCTGATTTGTACTACAAAAGGGTGAGGACCCATGCTCTTGCCGTTGAGAATCAATTGAGCCATTACGACGGCATGGTTGGCTGTCCTTCCAAGGGTACCAATCCACCACTTTGAAGCTGTCAGAGTTGGCGAGTGAATGGTAAAGGTCTGGTCTTCAGGGTTCCAGGTTGCAGTTGTCTCCAGTCCTCGGACGTTGGATCCGTGCCCGAGCTCGGTCTGAGCATAACATCCTACAATCTCAAAGTTCTCTGCTTTCTTGAGGAAGACCTCATGCTGTTCAGGTGTGCCTTGGTCACGGAGTGTAATCTGGAAGAACGTGTAAGTTTATAGACATCGGTAGCGAAGTGGTAAGAAAACATACCAAAAACATGCTGTCATGCAGCCTGTATGGTGTGCTTTCGGAGAGTAGCTCGTTGGCTGTATTGAAGTCTTCCTTGCTCCAGCCTAGCTTGACATGGAGCTGTCTAAGACGCTTGGCACGAGCCAGGGATGTCTCGAAGCGATCAATGCGACCAGCAAAGTAGTTTTGAGACTTGTCAAAGATCTTCTCATCTTGAAGCACCTTCAATATACGGTCCTTGCGGTCAATCTCTTTCTTTGTGTGTAGAAACTCCGAAAGCTTCTTGACATTGAGGTCGGAAGCGTTCCTCTCCATCTGAAGGAGCTCCGAGCCTTGGGGACCTCCTGGCTTCAGGTCTTTGACCCATTGGGGATTTGGCGCCATTATGAATGTAAATACGGAATATGAATCGAGACAAAAGATATACCAACGAAGAATCAAAGATAGAATGGGAGAGGCAAAATAATGTAGGACGTCAACTAAGTGTATACTCGACCGCTGAAGTCGGCTATCTCGTTTCCCAAAGATGTCCCGAGGTCCTCGGTGTCACGTGCTTTTCCATTGACAAAAGCAACAACAACAACAACAACACCATCATCATCTACTACATCTTCCTCGATCCCATATCCTCCTCAGTAGCCAGAAAAAGACTGATGCCGTGCATTCTCGAGATCTAAAAACAAGAGGATGTAATCTGCCACTGATGTCGGCAGCACGGTCTCAGGTTTTATTCTTGGGCTGAGGAATGCAAGAGACTATCCTTGCGTGTGATATATCTGCAACACTACCTTCTATCTTGTCGTGATGTTGTCTGCTTCTGTATCAGCATGTTGCTGCCCACGCTCGTTACTCTTGTCACTTTGTTCGTAACCACCACGTTTGGTGCGCCTCAAATAGCCTTACCTTTCAATGCTCAAGTACCATCAGTTGCGCGTGTGTCACAGCCGTATAGCTACCAGTTCTCACCGTCCACATTCACCAGCAGTACCGGAGATCAGCTAACATACAGCCTTCAAAATACTCCAATATGGCTACAGATCAACAGCACGACCAGGACTCTGTACGGCACACCAGAAAGCAGCAAGTCAGTCACTGCATAAGACAAAGGGATTTTTTATCTTGAGCTAATACGATCTGCTTTCTTAGTCTTGGTCCACTTATCTTCAACCTACTTGCAGATGATGAATCCGGCAATACTTCGATGCAAGCTACGCTAGTCGTGGTTAACAGCAGCGCACCTGCAGTTGGAAATGTTACAGAAGCTATGATTTCAGCTGGGCCACTATCGGATATCACCACAATATCTTTGCGCACCGGATCACCTTTCAGTATTTCTATGAAGGATATTTTCAGCAGTATCGACCGACCACTTTATTACACCACTTCACTCGATCACTCGCCCCTGCCTTCTTGGGTACAATTCGATTTAGCTTCATTAAGCTTTTCGGGCTCGACACCTTCAGCACTATCTGCACCACAGACATATGGCATTTCTCTGCACATTAGTACCGTAGAGGGCTTCTCGGAAGCATCTGCAAGTTTTAGTCTCGCGGTAGGCAGTCATCAGCTTTATTTCACCTCGGTTCAGTCAGGCATTACAGTAGCGGAGAATGCATCCTTTGATCTGTCAGTGATCAGGAATGCTTTACATCTGGACAACAAAACAGCAGAAACACAATTCATAAGCACGATAGCATATCAAGGACCAGAGTGGATATCGTTCAACAATGAGACACGAAGCATAAGTGGCAAGCCACCATCAGGAGGAGTATCGCAGAATATCACGTTCACTGCACACGACATCTATGGTGATACAGCGATTAGCCATCTAGCACTTGAGATCGCATCGAATTCAACTTCTGCGCCACCTCTGTTCCAGGGACTATCTGCAATTAACGCTACGATTGGGGAATACTTTTCATACACCATATCACAGTCGAGCAGAGCAATCACAAAGTTTACTGCTTCATTGTCTATACCAGATGGCTATCCGTGGCTGACTTTCGAATCGAGTAATCTGACAATCCATGGCAACGTGCCGGACAGATTGACTCCAGGAGTTTTGGGTACAACGCTCACCATTTCCTCCAGCACGAATGACTCGACGCAATCTTCAACACTCGACATATCCTTCCTCTGCTCAAACGGTGATGGCAAGACAGGCAAAGACGGAGCTTGCGAAGGTGCTAAGGTTACGTCAAGCTCGAAACACAAACTCTCGAGTGGTGCAGCAGCGGCAATTGGTGTAGTGGCCACAATCCTTGCACTGCTCTTTCTACTAGCTCTGGCGTACCTTCTGTATCGCACACTATCCAATGATGAAGAAAAGAGTCGGCCCTGGATTTCGAGACCTATAGGTTCGGGTGAGCGATGGAGGAACAGTGATCATCCGTACGGGATTGGGGGGCTCGAAACGGACGACGAGCGAAGCGTGGTTGGAGCACAAATTGCGCGACATCAGCGAATACAGTCTGATGGTACATACTTAGAGCCTGCCGACGTTGACGCCATTACAGCCATGAACAGGACATCCTTAGGCATAGGTGCTCTACGCGACAAACGCAAAGCCAGCAACCCAAAGAAGGAACCTCCCAAGCATACCTGGGACAAAAGAACTGGTTCCCGCAAAATTCAACCCAAAATCATTGCCGATGCTCTGAGTGCTAAACTAGGGTCGATCAGAATGCCTCAGGCGCCGGTATTAAGATGGGCCTCACTTAAATCATTTCGTCGCCAAAAGGAACCTACACCGTCTCTGCCTATATGGCAGCTAATCGTACACATGGCAGTGTGGACGATGATATCTCAAACACCCTCGCCACACCTTCCATGTCAAGTATTGGCAATATCACAGACGTTGACATGACTAATCTCGAAACAGCAACTCCTCAACCCATGAGAGCTTTCCACTACCCGAAGCCTTCTACAGTCAGCCAACGTCCACCTCCCCCGATTCCCAGCAAAAGCACAGAGCGCGGCGCTGATATTCGCCTTGTATCCCTTGCGCCAAGTGCAGCAGAACCTCCGCAACTCCCCCCTATCCATTCCCTTGCCTCAATGACAACAGAAGATACCCGGCCTGTCCACGAGAAACGACAATCATATATCCGCAATCGTGCTTCTGACAAAAATAAGGGAAGTCGTAATGCGCTCTTCGCTGCTGGAGGTGGTTTAGACGAAGATGTTGATCGAGGACGAAGTGGCAGAATGCTTGCCGTACCAAAGCGTAGCGCTAAGATGCTGTCGCGGTCAAGACCATCGAGTCTGGGAATTGGTGCAGGTTCTAGGTTGCCTGCTTCCGTTGTCGAGGGGTCATTTTCAGAGTTTGGAAGGACAGAAGATTGGGTTACAGTGCGCGATGGTGACGATGGGGATGTGTATGAGAATGTTGTCGAAGAAGAAAGAGCAAGACAGGACAAGAGGATGAGGTGGAGGGATAGGTTGAACAGGAACAGTAAGGGCCAGATTCGTGGTGGTCTTGGTGGAGCGCCGTACGAGGAACAGGATGAATCTGGACGCGAGAATAGACACGCTAGGACACAGAGCTGGATTCGACAGGCGCTGAGTCCGACGAGATTGAAGAGGTTATCGCAACAGTCGCCCGTGAGGCATGGGCAAGTTGAAGGAGAGGCACAGGAGGAGCCTGGGTTGGCAAGGTTGGTTGATGATAGGTTGGTGAGCGCTGCGACACAAGCGAGCAGTACGAGGGCATTTTTGTAGACCTTCTTAGCTATTATAGTGGAAGACCGTGGTGCGTTCACACATCCAGTTGATATTATGCTTCACTGAAGATTTCTGATACACAGGATATGTCGAAGTTTTCTCGTTGATACATACCGTAGGAGCCTGCTCGGCATTGATCTCCCATAACCTGACGCCCAAGAGTTGGACACAACGCAGCAAATCAGACTCGTTTAGCGATTTGATGCAGAGCTGACAATTAGTCAACATGTCCTCTTCTTTGGGGCCCTCAACACCGCGATGCACACGATCTATGTGAAGCATAGTCATGTCCCTAGTAGCTTTTCCTGCCGAGACTCTGTCGCACTCTACTATAGTACATGTTGTAGAGCTTGTGTCTATAACGTCTTGACTAAGGGGTTCGAGAGGTCAAATAATGTAGACTTTATAATATCTTAGAAGGGCCCCTTAAGAAGAGGGCAAGTATAATATGTGATAGCTAGCAGTAACGAAATAAGTCCTTTAGAATAGCTCGGATCCTGACATTCTAAGAGAGAGATAATAGAAGTGCTACTGCCTACTGCAGTTAGTCGATGAATGTGTATATAGTCGACGCCGGAGGAAATCCTTGATTCGCACTTGTTGGTGTTTGCGGCAGAGAAGGCGAGGGTTGACGGAAGTGTGGTAAATTTTGTGGACTTCAAGAAAGCGGCATTGATGAAGGTCTAGTTTGGCTCAAGAACATAGCAACATAGCACTTTGTCATTAATAATAGTTGATGACCCGAAAATTGAAACCTGTTGATCTCAAATACCCACGTGATACCTTATCTGACGTTCCACAAATCTTACCATGGATACTTATTAGTCATTGCGGGGCACCGCCGATTACGCCTTCATGAAGTTCACGTCACGAGACCATTCCGGTTTCACTACCTGATAGTCGCTTCAATTTCAAGGTCTTCCCAGTTGCGACAGGACCTCTATACTCAAACCCCTGTAGCCTCGTCTACAAGATCTAGCCTTTTCTCTCCTTTCCCGCTGCAGGAAAGTGATATGATATGATCGTCGGAAGAGTTGCCGTTATCTATACAGGTGGTTCGTTCTCCGCTTCAGGCTAGATACTTAGTGAGGGGTCAACTATTACTTAAGAGCCGCGAGAGTGCGTGCATAATGCTCAACAGTACTGTGCACATTGACTGAACTGTGAGAAACAAGCTTTCGCTGATTAGCATTATCTTCACGATGAAGCTCGCAAGCCTTACTTTGGGACGTCTCCGCTGTTGGTCACCCTAATGCTCTCACCGATGTGGTTTGTACCTTGCTGATTCAATACCATAGACAACTCGCCATGGGCTCAGGTAGCTATGGTTGGGTTTGTATGCTTCTGCTCTGTGGGCATGTTCTCAGCCGTCGGTGGTCTTGGTGCTGGGTAGTAGTCACCTCTCTTCTACAGTCCGTCCCGATCACTATACTAATCATTGTTCAGAGGTACTGAGGATGTTCAGCTATCCGATACGGCCAACGCAGTTCTCTACGCATGTTTTGCTATTATGGGCTTCTTTGCTGGATCAGTCAACAACATACTTGGGCCTCGCTTGACCTTGTCACTCGGAGCCAGTGGATATTCGCTCTACATTGGCGCCTTGTGGTCATTCCAGGTGCATGGCACTCGTTGGTTTCTTATCCTGGCTGGTGCTCTCCTTGGTATCTGTAAGTCAATGCACATCCCTCTTGTAGAGTTCTACACTGATCTACACTAGCAGCCGCATTGCTTTGGTCCGCACAAGGCTCAATCATGATGAGGTAGGCTTGACTTGTTTTGATAATAGAGTATTTTCTGATTGATCTTCTAGTTACCCATCAGAAAAAGATAAAGGTCGCGCTTTCTCTCTGTTCTGGACTATCTTTAACCTCGGGAATTTGACTGGTGCTGCCATTGCTTTGGGCATTGAATATGACTCGACACTCCCAGCCGTGTCCACTGGAGTGTATATTGCCTTTTTGGTCATCACGCTTACTGCCATTGGCACAAGTTGGCTTATACTTCCGCCACGTAAGTCTCGTAAAAGGTTGATTATTGAGGTAGACGTTAATCGTTTTCCAGATCTGGTGATTCGCAATGATGGAACACTTGTTGAATTAGCCTCAGCGGTTACTCCCAAGGAAGAGTTCAAGGCATTCATTGCCCTGTTCAAGGACTGGCGAGTTCTTGCTTTCTTTCCCATGGCATTCTCATCCAACTACTTCTATTCGTACCAAGGGTCTATCGAAACCTTCCTCTTCGACGGCCGAACTCGCGCTCTCATTGCACTCCTTACCGGCATTGGTGCCATTCTCGGCTCAATCATCGTCGGTCTTGCCCTCGACAACTTTCCGGGTAATCGTCGTAAGCGTGCATTGTTGAGTTGCGGCCTAGTCACCCTCCTCATTCTCGCTATCTGGATCGGCGGCCTCGTGTTTCAGCTCAAATTCACTCGCGAATCTACTCGCCCCATTTGGGACTGGACCCAGAAACCTAGTGTTGGCCCAATCATCCTGTTGATGTGCTACTATATCGGCGACGCCGCCTACCAGGGCTTGGCATACTACACAATGTCAGCCATGACAAACGATCCCTGGAAACTCGCCCGTCTCGCTGGATACTATAAAGGCGTGCAGTCTGCAGGCTCCGCTGTCGCTTTCGCCATGGATGCAGTCGTAACGCCTTATCTTGCTGAGTTGCTCGTTTCGTGGCTTTTGTTGCTGGTTTCTCTCCCACTCTGCGCGTATATCTTCCAACATACCCGGGAGTCCAATTATGAGGCTGAGCATGCTATCACTGTTGAAGAGGTGGGTATTGACCGCATTGAGGGCATTGCCCTGCCTAGCGGTCATCATGTCAACGAGGGTAAAACATTAGAGGCTGTTGTCGTGCAGCAGGATATGGAAAGCAAGCATGGTGAATTGCTTAACCCAGTTTAGCACTAAGCGATGCTATCGGATACAGCTCTAGTTCGGGGCGAGAAGGTCAGAGTGGGACAGCTAACTTCAGTTGAGCAAGGGGCTAAGCAGGTACTTGCGTTGGCGCCGCATGCTGAGGGATATGAGTAACGAGTTTGCTTTAATGAATTTATGCTTCTTCCTGTTACGCTGTATCTTCTCGCATTTCCTCTGCTTCTGCTGCAATCATTCCGAGCAAGAGTAGCAGATGAGTTTGATGTCTTGGATACAGCTAATCATCTCCTTCGATTTTACTGAGGGGTTGGAATAGATGCACCATGAAAAGTGGCAGTCACCTGGTTGTAGATGGATCTGAATTAACGTGGGAGCTTGCAATATTTGAAAAGGCGACATGTCGTACTTACCGTAGAAGAGTTTGGAGCTCTCTATAGAGGGAGAGAAGATGTCTAGATGATTGCCTCGTTGAAAGCACAACCAACAGGGAGGGTGTCTCCAACAACATTCCACTGTTCATCAGCTCTACGATAGCTTGCATATCCTCATCTTTGGCAGCAGAATCGGAAGAGACAAAAACAATACTGCAGTTGAAAAAATGAAGAAAAAGGACACGCTGACCGAGATCATAGATAACTCCAGTCAACTGCATCCACTTTCATCTTCCATCCCTTCCCCTGCCTCCTGGATCTGATCTAGCTCAGTATCCAGATTACTCTCATTAATCAACGTATTCAGCTTTCCAACGGCTTCCTACACGATCTTCTCTGCTCCTGTGTGGCTGTGGAGCGTTTCTCTTGCCTTAAGATGATCGGCATTTGTCTGCTTAGTGTGCTGCACCGGGAAAATGTTATCAATCCGATTGAAGGCGTTCTCGTAGTCAAGACATATTCTATCTTTCCAGGTATCGAATTTAATGGAGTTATAGATATCATTCTCGTCTGTGTTGTTGTCTTTGGCAGCTGGACTTTGAGATTGGCTTCGAGTACATTGACCTTGTTGCTTCGTAGATTTCTTCTAGCTCGACACCATTGCAGTAAGTGGTATCTACCTATAGAAGGAGAGGAGGGAGAGAAGTGGAGCATTATTGATTTTCTCTCTTTTGAAAGGGATTCTTAGGCACAGTATGGGATAGGAAGAAATTGAGATGAAATGGTAGGAAACAGGAGCATATACGAGATGGAGCTTCCAGGCTGGCTTTGAACCCTAGATCTTTCGCTAGAAATAGGTAGACAGCTTGAGTGATGTGGAGGACCACGTCTCATATGCCTGGTCTTTCTATGAGAACGGCCCGACTCTTGACCAGAAGGCAGGCGTTCTTGGGGATTCCACAGCAAAGGTGGTGATAAGGATAAATCATGCCTCCATTAGTAATCTTTTTGAAGTCGGGGAACGACCGCCAAACGCCGAACGCGTTTCATATCTTACATTTTCACCAGCAGAAGTAGAAAGGGAGCAAAGGAGCGGGTTGAGTTCTCCCTTCTCCACCGTGCGTCTAAGTGATATTTGCTGTCCGCAGGTTGAAGTCTTTAGTGTGTTTGAAAAGCCCCCACACACCCCACATCACCATTGAACGCCACCTCTCTCGGGTCAATACACAGCGGCGCAAATATCTGAATACAGAACGAAGATCAACACCATCCTTCCACCATCCCTCGTCTCCAAATCCAACCACGCTCAAAATGACCACTCCCTCCTCAGCCAGCCAGTCCGAATCTGCCCCGTCCCTCAGTAAACTCACCACCCCACCACCTCAATCCGCCTACACGCGACCACCACCCACCACAACACCTCATTCCAAACCCCCCCTCTCCTCCATAATCAGCACGCACGACTTCGAAACCGCCGCCCGCTCCTCCCTCACCTCCAAAACCTTCGCCTTCTACGACTCCGCCGCCACAGACCTCGTCACCAAATCCTCCAACCGAGCCACCTTCGACCGCATCCTCCTGCGGCCACGCATTTTACGTGACGTGCGCCACGCGTCCACGTCTTCAAAAATCCTCGGCCACAATGTCAGCCTCCCTCTGTTCGTCTCGCCCGCCGCGTTAGCAAAACTAGTGCATCCTTCCGGCGAAAAAGCAATCGCGCGTGCCTGCCAATCCGAGGGCGTGATCCAATGCATATCCAGCAACGCCTCCTTCCCCCTTCACGAAATCCTAGCCAGCATGGGCGCCAACTCAACCCAGCCATGGTTCTTCCAACTCTACGTCAACAAAGACCACAACACAACTAAAAAGCTGCTGAAGGAAATCATGGCGCTCAAACCAGCGCGCATGGCCGGCGTCATGATAACAGTCGATTCCGCAGTGCCAGGGAAGCGCGAAGCAGACGAGCGCCTCAAAGCGGACGAAAGCATGGTCGCGCCCAATTCGGGGGGTAAAGCGCGCAATGACGCCAAAGGCGGCGGATTGGGGCGTGTGATGGGCGCGTACATTGATTCCGGCCTGAATTGGAGTGATTTGAGCTGGATTCGCGAGGCCGTGGGGCCGGATATGCCGTTGGTTTTGAAGGGGATTATGAGCGCGGCAGATGCCAAGATGGCTGTGGAGGCGGGAATGCAGGGGATTGTTGTGAGTAATCATGGCGGGCGGAACTTGGATACGGCGCCTGCGAGTGTCCTTATTTTGTTGGAGTTGCAAAAGAATTGCCCGGAGGTGTTTGAGAAGATGGAGGTTTTTGTTGATGGAGGGATTCGGAGGGGGACGGATGTGCTGAAGTGTTTGGCGTTGGGGGCGACGGCGGTGGGGTTGGGAAGACACTTTTTGTATGCGCTGAATTATGGAGAGGATGGGGTGAGGCATTTGGTTGGGCTGCTGAGGGATGAGTTGGAGACGACGATGAGGTTGATGGGAATTACGGAGTTGAAGCAGATTACGAGAGGGTGTGTTAATACGCAGGATATTGATCATCTGATACCACCGATGGAGTATGATGATTGGAGGCCGAAGTCGAGGTTATAGATGGAGCTTCGAAATGATTTTTGTCTGGGATTTTCGGGGAATATAGATCTGGTTGCGTATATAGACTTGCCTTTTCGAACTGATTTTGAACCTAAGCTACCAGATAGGTGGTAGAGAACGGCGAGTATTTCTCGCGTTCAGTCCTATTTTCGATTTCATCCTTCTATAAGAAAGCGATTGCAGGAGTTATAGGCATGCTCGAATACCATACGAACATACGGTCGATTTCACGAGGATAATTCATGGTCTAAAGATGTAAATGTTTACAACCAGGCTATCTTGGTCTTTCCATATTTCACGAGGTGAAAGAAAGCATAGGAAGGATGTTTCGATGAGTTTAATATTATACATAAGACGCCATGCAGCAGAATCCAGTCTGGGTATTATAGACACGGCAGCAGCAGTTGGATCTTCCTCCAAAGGTCGTTAAAAACTCCGTCGGACGACATGCTCAACCCTGAGCTAAGTGCTCATACGCTTATGAGCTGAAAGGGCTGGTACGGGTTCCCCACCAAGTGAGGATCATGGTGAGACCAACAGACTCGAGGACGCGGGCAACACCACCAACGGCAATGGTGTCCAGAGGTCGCTTCTCAGTGAAGAACTGGGCAACGATCTGGAAGAGACATTAGCTCTTGTTGCAAGTTTTGATTAAACAACTTCCAAGACATACCGAAGGAGCTGCGGAAGCGAAGAAGATAAGAGCACCGAGGTAAGCAGCACCCTTCTGGGTCATGGTGCCAGTGGCGTTGATGAGAGCACCAATACCGTAGGCCTGGACGGCTGAGCCGGTGATGGAGCTACCCCATGCGGCGGCGGCGGAAGCAGCCTCCTTTGACTTGAAGAACTCCTCCTTGCTGTTGGCAGCCTGAGCACGGTGGTAGGTTTCGCCGAAGAGAGGGCCCATGACGGCGAGGGAGATGGCATGGCTGTAAGCAGCGCCGATGGCGATAGCCGAAGGCTTGACGGGGGGAAGGTCTGTAGACGAGATTTCTGTTAGATTGATGCTAATGTTGTTGTTTTGATCGTGTGATGGAGGAGACGAAAGGAGAAGCGCAAGCTCCTCTTCTGTGAAGCCTGTGTCTTATAGCTCGACTGGAATGGCGATGATGACTTACAGCTGAGAGACATGGGTCCAGACATTATGATGGTTTGTGGATTAAAAGGTGTTGTGTGGATGGAAGAGGTGGTATAAAGATTGATTGATTGCGTGTGGCTGTATATGGGATGAAGAGTGAAAAGAAGGCAGATCCAAGCTATAAGAGCACAAGACGAGAGGGAGGGGATCTTCTCCACTTTTTCTTGTTGTCAAGTGACGTAGAAGGCACTACCAACTGGGATTGCCCTTTTGACAGACATGGACAATGACATGCATGGGATTCTCTCGTGATTAATGGGAATGTCTTTGATGTGCCCGTGACTAACAACTATCTTGTGCAAGAGATGTTGTTCGACACTGAACTTATCACAAGTTGGGCGATAGCCGCATCGTTGCTGTGAAACGAGAACTTCCATGACCATACGTCTGCTGAGCTCGAGGTGCATGAGACAGCAGGCACACACAAGGGTATGCCTTGCTTCGACTGCAGTACGCTTAGCCTCAGAATACCGAGCACCAACCCAGCAAGTGCACACTGTTCTGCAGGCACGAGTACAGGGTATAGGTCTCGTGACACTTTCTAAAAAGCATGGCTTCTGCAGATGGAACTAAAGAGGCATAGGCGTGAGCATTGAGAAGCGGCAAAATAATAGTAAAAGTGCCCTGCTTGATGAGTGGCTGTAAGATGATTTGTCTCTTATCATTACTATGAGCAGAACTTCGAGTGAAGAGAATAATGTCGTGGTAGAAGAGTTGTGTGTACTAAGGGAAGGGTCATCATCGGCACGCTCTTACATGAGAACTCGGTGCGATAAGAGCTGCCTTCAGCTTAATTAGGACTAAAGAGAAAGCCTTACGAAAAACGGAGGCCCTAGCATAACTACTATATAATAGAAAGCCCTAAACTCTATAGTAGAGTGGTCCGTTATAGGAAGGCGCTAACTCTAGGACAAATCACTAAGATGGTTTTTTTCCATATCATAGACACTGCAGGATTACTATACAGTATTGAAATCGATCATCTATCTATTTCTGAAACCCCCTTTTCAAATTGTGAAACACTAATGAAGACCCCTTCCCCACATTGTGAGCTGAGACGGAACGTGTTTACAAAGTTCTCAGCTATTTGATCGTTGATTCGACCACATTGCGATCCTCCCGTATTACACACGTCAATCCACTAATACAACAATGGCACAAAAGCATAAAAAGAAGAAGTCAAAAGCGAAAGCCAATGGGAACAGCTCTCATACCGAAGATACGGAACAACACCCGGAACAGGACAACGAAAACGAAACAATAGAAGACGACCACGAACCGGACTCGCCCATTGATGAGCAGGAGAATCATGATACCATTTCTGAAGCAAAACACTCACCCATGACGGAGCACAATAGTGTACTACCGCTTACAGAGGAACCGAGAAAGGAAGATGAAATACCGGAAGACAGAGAACGTTCGACACAAAACGAAGCGGCTGGAGCGCAGGCAGACGACAGCGTTCTACCATTGACACAAGAACCAGAGGAACGGAATGCCGGATTGGCCGACGGTGGAAATGCCGCAACAAATATAGCTCAAACAAAGGAAATAATAGCAGAAGAAGAACCATCTGTGCCAGTTGAAGCTGGCTTGCCGGAAGCAGAAGCTGCTTTTGAACCACCAAGTAATGGTGCAAACCACATATCAGCAACCGAATCAATACCTCCATCAGAAGTTCCAGAGCAACAAGCTTCCAATGAGCTCTCAAAGGAGACGGAAGAAAGATTAGCAGCAGCAGCAAAAGAAAGAGATGACTTACGGGTTGAGGTTACAAAGCTGCGGAAGTCTCTGGAAAGTATCCAGCAAGAGCACGAGGCAAAGCTGGCTGGACTAAAAACACAAGTTGAAGATGCCGAATTAGGCAAAGAGCATGCAGAGGTTCAATATAAGACGCTGCTGGGCAAAGTCAATACTATTAGAGCACAGCTGGGAGAAAGGCTCAAGGCGGACGCGGTACGTTTGATCGAACGTCGATGTTTGTGTTGAAGTACTGACATCCATTATAGGAGGACCTCGCACAAGCAAGAAACCAGATTGAGGAGCTTGAAGAGCAGAATAGACAATCGCAAGAGGATAGAGAGTCACTACAAAAACACAATAGAATTGTACAGGAACAGAATGAAGCATTACAAAAGCAGATATCCGACATCGGCAAAGAACGGGACGAAAGAGCCCATGAAGTTGCAGATTTGCGCAGTCGGGCCAATACAACACAACAGAACTGGATTAGCGAAAGAGATGATCTCATTCGACGAGAAGCATTGGCTCGGGAAGAGTTTGAAACAGCTAGGCAGGCTATGCAAGACTGGGAAGTGTTGGCGATGGAGGAAAGGTCGATAAGAGAAGGTCTTGGTGATAGAGTTGCTGAGCTGGAGGAACAGTTAGCAGCGCAACAACAAGCGTATGAACGAGCTGCCATGGAGCGAGATGATCAGTCGAGTACGGTTGACGGGCTACAACGAGCGTTGCAAGACATCCAAGAAGGTATGCTAGGGCTAGGAATTATTTTCGGTAACTGTCTTACTAACAACATTCACAGCACGAAAGCAAGAGCTACGCGAAACAGTCGAAACTTACCAAACCCAGCTCGAAGATGTCCGCAAACAGCTCAAAGTCGCAGAAGAAGCCTCCACAGGATCCCAATCCGAACTCGACAATCTAAAACAAAACCTAGATCGAGCACTTCCGTTCGAAAAAGAAGTAAAAGAGAAGAACCTCCTAATAGGCAAACTCCGCCACGAAGCCGTCATACTCAATGACCATCTCACCAAAGCTCTGAAGTACATCAAGCGCTCAAAACCGGACGATACAGTAGACAAGTGCGTTTCATTCCTGTATATATGCACGCTTCCCCACTAACATCCGCACCCAGACAACTAATAACAAACCACCTCCTCCAATTTCTCGCTCTCGATCGTAGCGACCCAAAACGCTTCCAAATCCTGCAAATCATGTCCGCCATTCTCGCCTGGACCGAAGAACAACAAGAATCCGCTGGTCTTGCCCGCCCAGGCGCATCCCACCAATCCATCAACCCTAACCTCTCTCTCCGACTACCTCTAGGTCCCTTTGTCCGCCGTGTTTCATCAAGTGCGTCGTTCCACCAACCACTATTTAGTGCTAGCTCGACGAGTTTGTCGAGTATGCAAGAGGTGACAAGTCCGAGTGGCAAGGAGAGTCTGAGTGAACTGTGGAGTGGGTTTCTGGAAAGAGAGGCCATGGAAGGGAGTGGTGTTGGTGGACGCAGGTTGAGTACTAGTAGTGCTGCTAGTGCGCCGGGTGGTGGTGGATTGCGAAGGGATATGCTTGCGAGTCCTGGGATAGGTAGCCCGACGATGTCGAGGTATGCGTTGCCGAAGATGGAAGAGGATGAGGCTGCTTAACTTAGAGCTGCAACGTATCGAACGATCTGGGAGTGAAAAATCATTCTAGTATCGTCAGCTGATTCGTGCATAAGCATGGGGTTTAGCTTTGGGAAAGTTTCTGTGGAATTGTAAAGACACTAAAAAGGATTGTAAGGTACGATAGATAATCTACACGCAAGCGAAGCGATGTTCGCCTTCTTGAACCTATACTTTACTGTTCTCCTCGACCGAATACATCTTACCTTATTGTAATCACATACCAGCCCCTTTCCGTGGGATGACCATCCTCAAACACCACTTCTCTTTCCTTCTCCTCTCTCCCCCTCCCCACCCCTACGCCAGCTACAAACTCTTTTCTCTACAATTGAGCATGTCCTCACATCCCCTCGAAATCAACGAACGAAACGAAGCCGGACAGATAATCGCAACATACATCTGCTCCTCGAACCCAGCCTCAAACAATAGCAAAGATGTCAAAGCTCCTCTTTCGCGAGTAGATGTTGTGGTATGTTTTCAAATCTCTTGCTTCTTCCCTTTCACACCTCCATTCGCTTCCTCCACCAGTCCGGACATGTGTGCGGTGCGCGGTAACAAGTGTGATCTGCGTGTAAAGGAGTGAGCAAGGTACTATTCTGTGCGCTGTGCTCTCATAGGACGAAAAGTAGACTGAGGCATGTTCTTCGAATTGTATTGGTAATGGCAAAGCTGCTACATATCACCTTCAGCCATCAGGAGTATCACCTTCTCCTGATGGCTGTGTGCAACAGTCATATTTCTAGTATCTTGAGTGTGACATCGTGCCCATGGAACATGGGAGGTCAAAGAAGTAGGATGGAGAAAGGTGCGCCGGCCGCTTCATTGACCAAGAACCACAGAACCAAAGAACCAAAGAACCTAAAGAGCAACATGATAATCCATATCATGCTGTAGAAGCTGCACCACACCACACTAGCTTCAGTTACTAATGACCCGGCGCACCTATAGCTCCCTCCCAACCCGAAATCTCTACTTCAACGCTTCATTGACATCTTCCTACCAAGTGGCTATCCTCGCTCAGTAAGCGAGGATTATCTATGGTACGTGAGTTCGTCAGCTGTGATCATATACCATTGCTACGTCGCTGCCATCACTTGAGCAGCGTAAGCAGAAAAGGATTCGATCGATAGGAGAATAAACTGATATTGGTTGGTTGTGTTAGGTATCAGATATATGTAAGTAAAGGATCTCGCTGCAAGCGTCTAGATGAGTGGAGACATCATCATGCGTCGAAGAAGCTGACATTGAAAACATCAAGGACTCCCTGCAAGCTTTCTCAAGCTCCATAGCAGGTCTTTTGTGCTCACGCGCCGTGCTTGAAGGTACGTCATACACGGGTTTTCGTTTTTACAACCTGTCCCATAGCCATCACACATCCTCCATATCACATATCCCGTCACTCCAACCATCATCCCATCCCACCCCAGCACAGCACACATTAACATTCCCCCCCTCCCCCACAGGCGTAGGCGTAGGCGACCCAACAACCACCCCCACCACCGCCCTCCTCCTCACAATAGCCCAAGAAACCCTCTCCCGCCTCTCCACCATCATCTTCGCAACCCGTTGGGGCCCAAGCATCGCCCCGGAATGCAAACGCTACCGCTTCCTCGCCGACATCTTCAACGACTGCGCCATGCTCCTCGAGTGTCTGAGTCCGCGTTTGCCGGTGCGGGGAATGCGGGTCGCGGTGCTGTGTGCGGCGAGTGTGGGGAAGGCGCTTTGTGGTGTTGTAGCGGGGGGCGCGAAGGCGAGCTTGAGTGCTCATTTTGCGGTTAGGGGGGATGTGGGGGAGTTGAGTGCGGTGGATGCGGGACAGGAGACTGTTGTTGGGTTGGTGGGGATGTTGGTATGTTTATTTTGATTTTATTCTTGTGTTTGGGGTTGTTGGTTTTTTGGGGGGCGAGCATTTTGCCTTGTGCAGTGGGCTGAGAAGTTGAGGTTGTTTGTGGCGGGAGTTCGTGACTAAAGGCGGTTCGGTTTGTGTGCTGTAATTGTGGAAGATTGGAGGTGACGAAGACGAACAAAAGCTGACGAACAACTCCTCCCCAGGCAGGCAGCCTAATAGTGCCCCACGTAACGTCTACACCAGCAATCTGGTCACTCCTAATCCTCCTCCTCATAATCCATCTCGGCACAAACTACCTCGCCGTCCGCTCGGTAAGCATGCGCTCAATCAATCGCCAACGCGCCAATATCCTCCTCTCCACCATGATCGACACCACAGGCAAAGGAGTACTATCACCACAACAAGTCTCAGCACACGAGCGTATTTTCGAGAAGGATGGATTGTTACGTTGGCACACGGATGTTCCATTAGGTGTCTATTGCCGCATTGGCGGTTCACTGAATGAAGTGCTTGGATATGTGCGGAGAGCAGCGAAGTCTTCGTCTTCAGTGGTCAACATCGACATACAAACGCTCTTCCTCAACATCTTCGTAAAGGAAAAATATATCCTCTACTTCGACCACAAGTCAGCGATGATCTTCATCGTGCTCAAGAAGGAAGCAGACACAATCGACCAACTCAAAGCATGGACGCAAGCTCTTCTTCTTGCAAAAGCTTATGCGAAACAAGATCAAGAAGAGAGAAAAGCGAATGCAAATACTGAGATCGGTGGAGGTGATCAAGGTCCGACTTCGTATTCGTCGGATCTACAGGATAGCCTTACGAGAACGTGTGAACTGTTTGTGACGCATGATGTTGAGGGTAGGCTAAGACGTGGTGGATGGGATTTGAGTGTGCAGGCGTTGGAGACGTCGTCTGGGTCGCGTGTTGATGTGGTGGGATGATGGTTAGAATTCATGAATGACTTCTTATACTCGTCAGCTCATCTTAGTGATCAGGTGGCGTATTGCAATCCTCAAAGCCCTTTCTGCTCGCATCATCGTGATGAGGTAATGTACTTTTGCAGTGTTGCTGTACGAGTATCTGGGTTGACATTGGTGATGCAAAACATATTGAAATAAGCTGCTAAAAGGTCCATGTAACATACTTGGCATATGTAAATGTATAATGCTCAAACACTGGGTCAGCGGTGGAGCATGGAAGGTGAGATGGAAGAAATTCCGAAAGAGTTTGGTGACAAGTACCAACCCAAACGGCGTCTGTCTCTCCTCTGTTTCGTGCGGCGTCTTCCGCCTGCCTGCTGGCCATGCCATGTGCATTTGGCTGTGATGTGATGAAGAACATGGAATGGAATCCGACATGGTAACCAATAACGCCTTTTCTCTTTCTTCTTTTGTTGCTTGATTCAAGTTTTTGTTGCTTTGTCATGTGTCATGACAGCGGCTTGAGGTGGTGACGATGAGGGTGAGTCATCGCTTCCAGAAACAGACGCCAGTCTTCTATAAACGGCGTGGCATTTCTTCAGCCCAAAGATACGCCAAAAGCGCGCATTATGTGGGCAGAACAGCTGGGCAGAAGACTCCTCTGCCATCTGCATCGAACTCGAAGTCGAAGTAGAATGGATTCAATAGCTTCCACAAGGTTGGGAGGAAGAAGTAAATTGGGGGCGTGCAAAGGAGGATTATGTATGTGATTAAGAAAAATGCCCTAATACGAACGCTTTTCGTTTTCCGCACCTTCCACGCTAGAAGGGCTTGAATGACCAAATCGAATCCCATTTGCTGCCAGCTTGCACAGTAAGCAAGACAAAGAAAAGAAGTTGACGTTTGGAGGCGCAGGGCTGATTCATTCTTTCATTCTTCTTTTGTTCTTTTGACGTGCCCGCTTCCCGACGATCAATTGAACAATTGAACAAGCTCCCGCTCTGTTCTGCGTCGATCATTCTCTGCCCTCCTCGGCAAGCATCAAACTATACCGCATCCCATATTCGACCTCCCTTCGTCTCTGTTTGGTCCATACTCTTCCGTCAACTGTCCTCTCGTCTCAACATCAGACCATACCCATTGCTGTCGTCGCACATCACCAGCCGTCCGTCGTCTCGTCCGCATCATCGCTGTCAACTCGTCCGCTCACTCATTGGCCGTATACGACATCAAACAATGCAATCTTGATAACCTACATACCTTCCTTTCGACAGAGCAAACACAGCATTCAAAAGACTTTACGACGTCGCTCTCTAGCAGCTCTGGATATCACCTTCAGGACAGTCATACCGGCGCTCCGCATCGTCTGCGAATGTCAGCAAGATAACGACAATAGGACAAAGTTCCTCCATAGCAAGATAGGCCCAATTGCGCTCGATAGCTCACTACAGCTATCGCAAAGCGCACCTATCCGGGCAAGCATACAAGACAGGGCACACAACCACCGTCACCGTGGCGTCTGAAAAGTTATCGTTGGCCTCACATTGGGGTCTACTCCCCAAAAACAACGAGTGCGGTCTTGTAAAGACTATGCGATTCTTCCGAAAACAACTGAACCAGCAACGACGTACATTACCTCCTCATACACAGTCTGCATCCTCGACGGCGACAACGTGCGAGTCGGACCAGTCTGCTCAAACAACACCCTTTACATTATCTCCATATCTC
>Ga0160429_1000549_pt1 | contig 31031 bp, 24 predicted proteins | sample SolpanmetagenomR_FD_108199 | JGI IMG/M metagenome (GOLD analysis project Ga0160429, IMG submission 108199) | Solar panel surface microbial communities from Lawrence Berkeley National Laboratory, California, USA - R | ecosystem: Engineered > Built environment > Solar panel > Unclassified ... | reverse complement strand
GATGTGACGGGCCGTACCAATGGCCTGGGCGGTGGCACGCGTCGGAAGCGTTTCCATGAAAAAGGTAGTAGCGAGCGGGAGACTACCCGGAATGTGCAGGAAAAAACAATGCGCAAAAGTACGCTCAAATTACCCTCGATAAGTAAGTCTTATCGAGGGTAATCAGCAAAAAGGTCTATCGAAATTTATTTTGTGCAATTTTATTATAAAAGTCATATCACAGATTCGCTAAGTTATATTTTATAATTAGTGCTCAATTGACGCGAGAAGATTGATAGTACACGTATATAATATTAGGAGTATCGAGCAACCTGGAGCGCGACTACTCTTGAAGCTACTAAAACCATCGCTCGCATTAGTACCGACAAGAAGCAGCTTAATTATCGATATTAAGTTAAAAGAAGCAATTTCAGACCTATCCACGGTCCACCCGCTCTAAATTGCTAGTGTATCAAGTAGGCCTCGCTAATTAGGGATGCAACGAGTAGTACTGGTAGCAGCACGCTCTTGCGACACCGGCGCTGCTAGAAACGTCGCGAGCGAGGCTAGCGTGGTGATCATCCTTAAAGCTAGGCAGTGGACAGCTAGCCAATAAGCTTCGCCTCCGTAATCAGTAGTCAGTATATTCTTTACCTTAGACACTTAACAACGCTGGGTCAGCGACCCTTTTAGCCCTTGCATAGCACACGGACAGCACCCCGGTGAGTGTCAGCGACGGGTCGCGCCGCAGCGGTAAGACACCGCTCACGTGCTGCCAACTTATGGCTCGGCTGTGGGTGCGGACGTAGTAAGCGCAAGCCGGTCTCATTCAGAAAGCGAAAGCGCACCACATCCGGCTGGGGTTAAACCTATTCCACGTGCAGCTAGCGCGCCTGCTGCACCCGACGGTGTCACGTTCAGAGGCGTGCGGGCTTTTTTTCGTTGTAGGTCGTGTTGCTCTAGCATCTGCCAGATATAAGTCTAGCCCACAGGTCGCCCGCCACTGGCCTACCAAGTATGATTTACATCTAGTAGCGCTCGGTGCTGCTTGTAGGCTAACAGGCCTAGGGCGCCGCATCAAGATAGCGGGCGCGCCCATGCGTGACTGGTTTGAGTGAGACGCTGGCGGTTTAGCAGCGTACCAAGTCCGTGGCGAAGGAGTGACTCACGCCGAAGTACCGGGCTATAGGTACCTTTTTGACTCTGGGCTGCTGACTAGCAGCGGCTGAGCAGGTGCGTAAGTCAAGCGAGTACGGATTCATACCCCATGTGTCCTCAGTCGATAATGGCTGAATAGTCCGCGAATCTGCTATAGGGTTACGGCAACTTCCTGATTTCGCTACTTTTGCATGGCTCAGTTTGATGCGAGTAGGTCAATTAGTAACCTCAAACTGAAAACCATTTTTTTATTCTATATTGCGTGCTTTAACAAGTTGAAAACCTTGTTTTGTAATTTAATTTTTGAATCTACTTTTTAAGCAAGAAACTCTTTGGGAAATTCTAGATTCCAAATGAAAATAAAACTTTTCTTTTCTCTAATATTTATTGGACTCACCGGCTGTACTTCGAGTCGGGACTTAACTTATTTCCATGATTTAAAAGGAGGAACTAAGTATTCAGCCTCAATACCCAATAATACGCCCCTTCACTTTCAACCAGGCGACCTTTTATCGGTTACGGTAACCAGCTTGAATCCCGAATCTAGTGTTCTGTTTAATACGGGGGTTATCGTTGCTACCAGCAATGCAAACACCACAGAGGCATCTACAGTAAACAATGCCGTTTCGAATATTAAACGACAAGATGAGGGCTATATGGTTGACCAGGCTGGGTTCATCAACTTCCCAGTGCTGGGTAAGGTGAAGGTAGTTGGGTCTACGCAAGAAGAAGCCATTCAGACAATAACTGTGGCAATTAAGAAATATATTAAACAACCAACTGTTGACATTCGGCTATTGAATTTCAGAATAACCGTGTTAGGTGAAGTGACGAGACCCTCAACATTCGTCGTTTCTCAGAGTAGCATTAGTGTATTGGAAGCATTAGGCATGGCGGGTGACATGACGGAATTTGGCAAGCGCGAAAATGTTCTAATCATTCGCGAAAAAGGTGGAGAACGAGTAACTGCCCGTCTAAACTTCCACAATAAGGAAGTATTTGACTCACCCTATTTCTATTTGCAGCAAAATGATATCGTGTACGTGGAGCCCGATAACCGAACGAAATTGGCACAGAATTCCCCTAATAACCGCTACATCGGTATTTTGGCAGCTGTAATTTCTACGCTCGGATATGCTCTCATAGCTTTAACTATAAGATAGTAGCACAATGGTTGAGCGAGAAGTAATTTATTCCCACTCGGATAAGAATAATTTTAAGCGTTATCTGCATAAATACCTACGCCATTGGCCCCTGTTTCTCATTAGCGTAGGGGTGTGCTTGGGTTTAGCAACAGCATACCTGAGACTAGTTAACCCGCGCTACCTAATTACCAGCACCCTGCTGATACGTGATATCGATAAAGGCCCGGATTTTCAAGCCGGTAACTCAGCCTTCAAGGACTTGGATATTTTTAATTCCGCCACCAGCATTGAAAATGAGATTGAAGCCCTGAAGTCGGTGACGCTCATGCGCCGGGTGTTGACGGAGTTGTCCCTCCAAGTCAGTTATTATGTGGGTGGGGTCATCCGAACGCGAGAAGTGTATGGGAGCCAGGTGCCTATTCGAATGCAGCTTTATCAACTCAAAAACTTTACAGATAAAAAGTCGCTCACGGTTTCACCCAAGGAAACCAACACGTTCGAGTTAACGGAAGACGGCTTCAACAAGGCCGTTTATAAGTTTGGCCAGCCGATAGTGCGACCGTATGGCACCCTTACGGTGCAGCTGAGCAAGGGCACAACGGAGCTAAAAGACAAGGTTTACCTCACCATCAACAACATTCAGGACCTGACCGCCAGCTACAACAAAGACCTAACGGTGGCCCAAACCAACAAGAAAGCCAACGTCTTAATGGTGAGCCTCATGCATCCCGTGCCGGAAAAAGGCAGGGACATCCTGAACACGCTTATAGAGGTATATAACAAGGAAAACAAGGAAGACCACAACCTACTGGCTAGCAATACTATTGCTTTTATCGACGAGCGTTTGCGGAACCTCACTTCCGATTTGTCAGGAACGGAGCGGGACGTGGAGCAATTTAAGCGCCGCAACCAAGTCACTGATGTCAAGTCAGAAGCGTCTTCTTACCAGCAGGAAGCCACGGACTATACCAAGCAGCTATCCGAGCTGGACATTCGGCTCAATGTAGTACAGTCGCTTCAGCGGTACTTAGCACAAACAGCTGCCCAGTTTGAGCTGGTACCGAGCACATTCAGCATCAACGAGCCTTCGCTGCAGGAGCTGGTGGGCAAATTTAACGAGTTGCAGTTGCAGCGCCAGCGTCTGCTGCGCGATGCCGAGCCAGCCAACCCGCTTATCCTGGACATTAACGACCAGCTGGCCCGGCTCCGGCTCAACATGCTGGAAAATCTGCGCTCAATCGCGAACGGCCTGATAGTGACCAGAGGTACCCTGGCGAGCAAAGCAAGTAACTTCCAATCGCGCATCAATCAGGTTCCAAGCATCGAGCGAGAGCTGAACGCAATCAACCGGCAGGCGGGCGTGAAGCGTGACTTGTATGTTTACCTGCTCCAGAAACGCGAGGAGTCGGCCCTATCATTAGCCGCTACAGGTTCAAGTACGCGGGTGATTGATTCGGCTATTTCCAGCAAAAAGCCGCTCACCCCTAACAAGCCCCTAGCCTATACGCTTGCGCTAGTGCTCGGACTACTAATTCCATTTGGCTTCGTCTTCCTCCGCGATTTTTTTGCGGATACGGTACAGGAGCAGAAGGACATTACCCAGGTAATCATCGCCCCAGTACTCTGTGAAATCGGCCACTATCCTAGTAAAGGCCTGTTGGCAATGGCCGATGTCAAGCACCTTCAGATTGCGGAACAGTTCCGACTACTACGCAGCAACTTGGTTTTTGCTGCCACCGGCCGCCACCAACAGGTTATTCTCGTCACATCGGGCTGGACCAGCGAAGGCAAGACCTTCATCGCCCTTAACCTTGCCATCAGCCTGAGCCTGACCGGCAAAAAGGTAGTGCTGCTCGACTTAAACCTCCGCCAGCCGGGCGTGCTCGCTGCCCTGGGGCTGGAGGAAGGCACCGGGGCCACGGACTTCTTTAGCCATAGCACCCTCACTGTTGCGGCCCTACTCCGGCCCTCCCCCGTGCATCCCGACCTGGTCGTTATCGGCACCGGCAGTGTTCCGCCCAACCCCTCCGAGATGCTCATGCACCCGCGGGTGGGCGAGTTGGTGGCCCAGCTCCGGCAGCAATTCGACCATGTTATAATCGATTCGGCTCCCGTGGGGCAGGTAGCCGACACCCTTGCCTTGGCGCCTCACCTCGATGCTACCGTGCTGGTGGTGCGCTGCAACTTCACCCCCAAAGCCCGGCTCAACGTCCTGCACGACATTGTCAGCCGGCAAAAGCTACCCCAGACACTGGTCGTTCTCAACGACGTCCGGGTCGAGAATAGCTACGCGGCGTAGTAGCCAACTCCCGGTGCTCATCGCCAAACCATGAAAGCGGTATGTTAGGAAAGAAACTCAGCCAGAATTTCGCCATCAGCCTGGTCTCAATGGCGTTTGGCATTCTTAGCTCAGTATTCATCGCGCGCATTGGTGGCCCAGCTATCCTGGGCAACATCAGCTTGGCCATGTCTTTCCAGGTGCTCATCAAGTCGGTGTTTACCCACACCGTGAACAGTGCCCATTTGAAAATGTACGGCGACGACCCCAACGCGGGGTTAAAGAATTACCTGGCCGTTTTCTTTCTCTACAACGTCCTCACCTCCCTGATGGTCCTGGCCTTTGTGGCCTGGAACCAGATGAGCCACAACGGCACCTTCACCGAGCTGCAGATTACGCTGATTGTCATCTTTATCCTGCAGGATTACCTGATGACGCCGCTCTACCTCTACGCCACCGATCAGACGGCTAAGCTTAACATCGTGCGGGCTAATATGGCAGATTTTTACGCCCAACTGCTGATTAACATCGCCAAAATTGTGGCGGTCGTGCTGGGACAGTCCGAAATCGGCATTGCCTGGTACATCATGGCTGCCTGCGGTTTGAGCTCCATTTACCCCCTGCTGGCGCTGATACGATTGCAATTTGGGACGTTTTCTTGGGCGGTGGTGAAAAAATATATCCGCTACTCGCTGAGCATCTCCACCTCCACTATTGCCTACGGGCTGCTCATCAGCTTCGACAAGGTGCTACTGGGAATTTTTGGGGTGCCGGCCGAAGAACTGGGCTACTATAACGTGGGCAACCGGCTGGGCCTCATGGTGCTCACCCTGGGCACGAGCGTGGGCGGTATTTTCTTGTCGGTATTCTCCAAGAACATCTCTGACAACCAGCACGAAAAGACCATGGAACAGCTCGGCAACTACGAGCACATCATCTCCATTATTTTCCTGCCGGCCGTGTTGGTTGCCACGCTGTTTGGCGAAGAATTAATAACGCTGGTTTTTGGCACGCGCTATATGCAGGCCTACCCGGTACTCATTTTCTCGCTCCTATTTGCCTTTACCAAAACCCTCACCATTCCCTACCAGAACTACTTGTTTGCAAACAACCGCCTGAAAGAATTCCGCCGCACTTCTCTGCTGTTTGCTGCGGGCATCGTAGGGTTTACCTTGCTACTGGTCTACCTCGACTGGTTCCACAACCTGCCGGTTTCGGTGGCTTTCGGGCTACTGCTCGCTTGCCTTTTCGAGCGCGTGCTGTTTACCCAAGCGGCTCGCGCCGTCGATCCGCAGATCAAGTTCTTTTTCTATCCCGTTACCTTCCTGTTTTTCGGTGGCCTGATGGTAGGCTGGTACTTCCTCCGTGAAGCGTTACCAACCGATAATTTTTACCTGAGCTACGTGGTTCGGTGCGCCATTTTATTGCTCTTTTTGCCGGCTGGCTACCTACTTGGCATATATACCCGCAACGATTTTGCCATGGTTACCGGCCTGGTGCGCCGGAAGTCTGCGTAACCCACCGGGCGGGAGGTCTCCTAACTATCCCTTCTGCTACTGGCTGGAAACACCTCAAACTAAGCTTACGTTATGGAAGACGCTGCTACTCATAACAGAATTTTTCAGGATTTCCGAGCTAACCGCGACAACGTGAAAGCGCAGCTGGTGCTGATGCTGTTTGGGGCGGCCACACTGGTGCGCCGCAACCGCGTGCTCGTTATCTTCTTTTTCCGGTATCTGATAATCTATCGGGTGTTGGTGGAGTGGTTCCTAGGCATTGAGTTGCCCTGGAGCCTGCGGGCCGGCAGCGGCTTCTGGCTCGACCACGGCCAGACCCTGGTCATCAACAGCGAAAGCCGGCTGAAACAAAACGTGCACGTGCGGCACTCCACCATTGGCAATAAGAAATTGGCCGACGGCACCTACAGCTCCTGTCCCAGAACTGGTAACAACGTGGACATCGGGGACCAGGTCTGTATCATCAGCGACATTGAGATTGGAGACAATGTGGTAATCGGTATGGACTCCATTATGGTAAAGAGCATTCCGTCCAACTGCGTGGTGGGCAACCCCGCACGGGTTATCAAGCAAAACACGTTCAGCCCCGCGGGCACAAACGGCTAAACCGCCCCCATGACCGAACCCGGGACCTACCTGTTCTATACCCTACTGATGGTGTTCATGATACTGCTATCACGACCATCGACGCGGCCCACGCTGGAAGCCAGCGGAGAACAGGTCAGCTTCCCCTCCTACTGGGGGGCCAACCTGCTACTCATCATCGTGTTGTATTCCCTCATCATCGGGGGCCGGTACTACGTGGGCATCGACTACAAGGCCTACCTGGAATGGTACCTGAAGTTGCGCGAAACCGGCGTGTACCCGCGCGACATTGAGTTTGGATACCGGCTGCTGAATGAATGGCTGAACGCAGTACATGCTCACTATGCCTTTCTGTTTATCATCATTGCCTTCATTCAAATCACGTTCTTCTACAAGGCCTTAGCGCGATTTCCGTTCATTGCCCCGTGGTTTATCTTTTTCTTTTTCACTTACCTGCTCATGTTCAGCAGCATGAACATCATGCGGCAAACCCTAGCGTGGTTCGTATTCTTCTATGCTCTAAACCTGGCATTTGAAAAAAAATACGGCTGGGCTCTGCTGTGTCTGTCTTTCGGGTTCAGTTTCCACAAAAGCATCATCATCGGAGCGGCATTTTTCCCCTTGCTGCACTGGGACTGGTTTAAGAACCGCCACGTGCAAATTGGCCTGCTGCTGCTGGTAACGGCCCTCGCTCCCACCATCCTGGCCTTGGTCCTCAACCTGACGGCGCCCATCGTGTCGCTAACCGGCTACGACTACTATGTCGAGAACCTCGACTACATGCAAGAAATTAGCGACGAGGGCAAAGTGGGAGCCGGCACGGGCCGGGCTCTGTTTTTTATCCTTGACCTGATAATTATTTGGTTTAGCGCCGACATGAAGGAGAACTTTAAAGAGTACGACTTTCATAAATACTACAATCTGTATTTCCTGGGGGCATTGCTGGACCGGCTGGTGTACGACAATTTTATTCTGGCCCGCACCAACGACTACCTGTTGAACTTCCGGGTGGTAATCTTGAGCTTCCTGTGTTTTTTCTTTTTCAACAGCCGCTCTCAGAAGCTGGTTAAATCGGTATTAGGCTATACTATTGCTCTGATGATGACGGCCTTCTTCTACCGGGCCATCTACAACTCGGCCGCCGAAACGTCGCCATTTCGCTTCCTCCTGCTTGAGGATACCGTACAGGAACGCAGCCAGAATATTGACGAATAAATAAAATTCTGAACTATTCGTAACAGCCCGAAAGCAAATTCGCGTTATTTTAATGTGCAAATTCTATTTCCTTCCACTACCATCCGGTTGGACCGACCCCAAAAAGCCGCCCGTCCAATATGTTTTTGTGCTTTTGATTAATCTCTTCTACTCTCACAGCTGCTGGTGAGTAGCCCTTACTTGCCCGACCCACATGAGCACGTTTACTTTTATTGTGTGCACCTACAACCGGGTTCCTTTTATACAGGAGACTATAGAGTCGATTTTATTTCACTGCGCTCACAAGAACAATTTTGAACTGCTGGTCATTGACAACAACTCGACCGACGGCACGGCCGAAGCAGTGAAACCGTTTCTGAAAAACCCGGTGGTACGCTACGTGCTCGAAACCGAGCAGGGCCTGTCGCACGCCCGCAACCGGGGCATCAAAGAGGCTAAAAACGAAGTATTAGTTTTCGTCGACGATGACATCGACCTCGACGCCCACTACCTTGACGTCTGCGAAACAGTCTTTGCCAACCCGGCCCTGAATATTGCGGGCGGAAAGGTTCTGGCTTTCAACGCAAAGGTGCCGGAGTGGCTGCCTAAGAAGTACTACTACCTGGCCAGCATGTTTGACCTCGGCGATGAGTCTCAGCCCACCGGCAAACTGATGGGTGCCAACTACGCGCTACGCAGAACAGTGGCCCAGCGCATTGGCTGGTATAACCCCGAATTGGGCCGCAAAGGCAACAACCTCATGGCGGGGGAAGAAAACGACTATTTCAACCGCGCCAAGCTCATGGGGTATTCCATTTGGTATGAGCCGCGCCTAATAGTTTACCACAAAATTGCCGATAAGCTCAGCACAGAATACATTTTCAGCTATGCACAACAGCAGGACAAATCCGACTCGATAATTGAGTCTAAAACTGCAAAAGCACGCTATTTGAGTAAAATCATCAAATCGGTCCTAATGATTCTGACATTCTATTTATACGGGGCGCATGCTCCTACTGAGGAGCGACGTACATACTACAAAATTAAGCAACTCTACGCCTTAGGCTACCTAACCAACGTGCAGAAGAAGATATTTCTTTAGTCGCAAGCCAGTTTAAAAGCCGCAGCATCCCGGCGCACGCCGTATGCTCCAAGGGCCCCCGACCCGTTATTTTCCGCTAAAAAGAGAGTAGGTCATGAAGGTTGTGATGATTTCCCGCAGTACCCATTTTACTTCCCCCGGGGGTGACACGACCCAGATTGAGATGACGGCGAAGTACCTGCGGGCTCTGGGCGTGGAAGTAGATATCCGGCTGAGCACCGATACTATTGCCTACCAGAACTACAACCTGCTGCACTTCTTCAACATCATTCGCCCCGACGACATCCTACCCCACGTGAAGGTCACGAAGGTTCCGTTTGTTATTTCCACCATTTTCGTTGACTACCGCGAGTACGAGAAAAAGAGCCGCACCGGCCCCATGCGCCTGCTGAACATGGTGTTCGATAAGGATCAGATTGAGTATGTGAAGGCAGTGGCCCGGGCGGTGAAGAACGGTGAGAGAATCAAGTCAATGTACTTTCTTACGCGCGGCCAGAAAAAGTCTGTGCAGGTGGTAGCGGCTAAAGCCGGCCTGCTACTGCCAAACTCGCATAGCGAATACAACCGCCTAGTGGCTTCATACGGCATCAAAAAAGGCTACCATAAGGTGGTGAATGCCATCGACCCGGCCTCGTTCAGCGATGCAGTGGTACCTAACCCTGCCTTTCAGGATCATGTGCTGTGCGTGGGCCGCATCGAAGGGCGCAAAAACCAGCTGAATCTCATTAAGGCGCTGCGTAATACGGACTTGCAGCTAACCGTCATCGGCAAGCCGGGGCCTAACCAGGCCGCTTATTATGCCCAGTGTCAGGTCGAGGCGAAGGACGCTCCCAACGTACGGTTTATCCAGCACATGGACCACGCCGGCCTAGCGGGTGCCTATCAGGCGGCCAAGGTGCACGTGCTGCCCAGCTGGTTTGAAACCACGGGGCTAAGCTCGCTAGAGGCCGGCGCCATGGGCTGCAACCTGGTGGTGACCAGTAAAGGTGATACGGAAGAGTATTTCGGCAACATGGCCTACTACTGCGAACCCGACGACGTGGACTCTATCCGGCAGGCCGTGCTGCAGGCGCACACCGAACCCGTGAACCCACGCCTGCGCGACCATATTTTTTCCTACTACACTTGGCAGGATACCGCCGCCCAAACCATGGCCGCGTACCAACAGGTGCTGAATTCTTAGCCCATGAAAATAGCAATTATCGGAACCAGGGGCATCCCCAACAACTACGGCGGGTTTGAGCAGTGCGCTGAATACCTGGCAGTTGGTCTCGTAAAGCGGGGCTTTATCGTGACGGTGTACAACTCGCACAACCACCTGTACCAAGAAAAGAGTTGGAACGGCGTGCACATCGTTCATGCCTACGATCCCGAGTTTAAGTACGGCACCGTGGGGCAGTTCATTTATGACTATAATTGTATCTCGGACACCCGCAAGCGCGATTACGACATCATTCTGCAGCTAGGGTACACCAGCAGCTCAATTTCAAGCAAGTTTCTGCCCCGTAAAAAGAGCATCGTCACCACCAACATGGACGGCCTGGAGTGGAAGCGTTCCAAGTTCTCGAAGCCCGTGCAGCGCTTCCTTGAATACGCCGAGAAGCTGGCTGTCAACAACAGTGACTACCTTATTTCCGACTCCATCGGCATTCAGCAGTACCTCAAGCAGAAGTATAAGAAAGACTCTACCTTCATTGCCTACGGCGCTCACTCCTTTACCAACCCCGACCAAAGCGACCTAACCGCTTACGGCCTTACCCCCTACGCCTACGACATGCTGATTGCCCGGCTGGAACCGGAAAACAGCATCGAAGTAATCCTAGATGGAGTGGTGCAGGCCGGGGTAGACCGTCCCTTCCTGGTGGTGGGCAAACACGAAAGCCAGTACGGCGAATACCTCAAGGGCAAGTTCAAGGACGCGGCCACCATCCGGTTTGTGGGCGGCATATACAACATCAACACCCTGAACAATATCCGGCATTATTCTAACCTCTATTTCCATGGCCATACCGTGGGGGGTACCAATCCCTCGCTGTTGGAAGCCATGGCCTCCGGAGCGCTGATCTGTGCCAACGACAATGAGTTCAATAAGTACGTGCTCGAAAATGATGCGCTATACTTTACTACTGCCGACTGCGTGGCCACAGCCTTAGAATCGGTACAAAAAATAGAACCCAAGTATCAGAACATGCTAATTGCAAATACCCGCAAAATCGAAGATGTGTATAATTGGGACCGAATAATCGACCAGTATGCTACTCATTTACAGAAAATATTCCAGGCAAGGCAGCGCCAGCGTTCGGGTAGAACGGAGGCTTGACCTCTTCCTCCTGTATGCTTCCTTAGAATAGCGAGCCAGTTGTGAGTGGAGAAAGACATAACATTCATTATCTAACGACTGTGAGATGAAAAAGGACGATCCAGCGAAGTCCAAATTGTGGCCATTTTGCAACAGCAAGCTAGCGGCCAAACTGTGGCCCAGATTGTGCGCGAGCACGGCTTGAGCGAAGCGACATTTTATGCTTGGAAAAGCAAATATGCTGGGGCCAGTGTCGCGGAGCTCACCCGGCTCAAGCACCAGGAAGAAGAGAATCGCGAGCTCAAGCAGATGTTCGCCGACCTGAGCTTAGAGAACCAGGCTATCAATGAGATACTGCGAAAAAAGTAGCCAGCCCTGCGGCGCAGCGCTAGGCAGCGCAGGGCTTAGTGAGTAAGGGATGGAGTCAGCGGCGAGCGTGTATCTTGGTCGGGCCTGGCGCGCGGCAGTTACCACCCGGTGGGGAGAGGGCGCAACGACGAGCCCGTACAGCAGGCCCTGCGGGCGTTAAGTGGGCGGCATCCAGGTTGGGGCTTTTGGAAACTGCACCACCGCTTGCGTAAAAACGGACTGGTAATCAACCATAAACGCACGTTGCGCATCTATCGGGCACTGGCGCTGAATCTGCTTCGGCGCTTGAAAAAGCGCGTGCCCGCCCGCGTGAAGCAGCCCTTAGCGGCACCAGAGGCCACCAACGTATGCTGGTCGCTCGACTTCACGAGCGATGTGTTGACCGATGGCCGCCGGTTCCGCACGCTCAACGTGCTCGACGACTACAACCGCGAACTGCTGGGCGTGGAAATTGACTTCTCCTTGCCCGCCAGCCGCGTCGTGCAGGTGCTGACACGCTTAGTCGAGTGCCACGGCTGCTTGACCTCCCCCCACTAAACTAGGCCGCTGTAAAGTAGAGAAAATCGGGCATTTGTCGTACCTTAAAACCCCAGACACTTGCCATGAAAAAGACCAAGTTTACCGAGGCCCAAATCGTGTTTGCGCTACGCCAGGCCGACACGGGCGTGACCGTCGCCGAGGTGTGCCGCAAGATGGGCATCAGCGAGGCCACCTACTACAACTGGAAGAAAAAGTACGGCGGCTTGGGCGTGCCCGAACTGCGGCGGCTCAAGCAGTTAGAAGAGGAAAATCAGCACCTCAAACAGCTCGTAGCTGACCTGAGCTTGGACAAGCAGATGCTGCAGGACGTGCTCAAAAAAAAGTTTTAAGGCCCGTGCAGCGTCGGCACGCGGCCCAACACCTCATTGACGCTTATCGCATCTCGGCCCGTCGGGCCTGCCGAGTCATTGGCTTGCAGCGTGCGAGCTTTACCTATAAAGCATGTGGGCGCGATGATACCGTTTTGCGCCAGCGCTTGCGCGAACTGGCGCAAGTGCGTGTACGCTATGGTAGTCAGCGCCTCTATATCCTGCTGCGTCGAGAAGGCTGGCTGGATAATCACAAGCGTATTCACCGCTTATACTGCTTGGAAGGCTTGAACTTACGCAGTAAGCGCCCACGGCGTAACCAGGCAGCTGCCCACCGGCTAGAACGGCTCCCACTGGGTCGACTTCACCAGAGTTGGAGCATGGATTTCGTGGCCGATAACCTCTTCGATGGCCGCAAAATCCGCGCCTTGACTATAGTCGATAATTTTAGTCGCCAGTGCCTGGCTATTCACGTGGGTCAGTCGCTCAAGGGCGAAGACGTAGTGGCCGTAATGCAACGCTTACACCAGCAGCTAGGCGTGGTGCCGGAGCGCATCCAGGTCGATAATGGCAGTGAGTTTATCAGTAAAGCACTCGACCGCTGAGCTTATGACCAGCACGTTACACTGGACTTCTCGCGGCCCGGCAAACCCACAGATAACCCGTATATTGAGTCGTTTAACGGCAGCTTCCGCGACGAGTGCTTGAACGTGCACTGGTTTCTGTCGCTGACCGATGCGCAGGAGAAAATCGAGCACTGGCGCCAGGAGTATAATGGCTTCCGGCCGCACAGTTCGTTACAGAATTTAACGCCCGATGAGGTAGTGGCGGCCGCCACTACTGTCGAGCTTCAGAACGCCTGATGCTCCACTTTCGAGCGGTCCAGTAAATGGGAGGAGGTCAACGTACACCTCAACTCTACTTTCAACCGGTCCATTAACTGGGACGACCTCACAAGCGGCTTACCCTCTGTCAACGATTGGCTTATTAAACGGAGAAGCGGACAATGTACTATACGTTGTCCAAAGAATGGCTCCTCATGCATCCTTAACTAACCCATTGCCTTCTATACTGGTGACTAGTTTTTGGCATAAACTTTCACCCAGTCTACGAGCATAATGCCTTCGCCTTTATTGAGTGATATTTGGCTAGGAGTGGGGCGGCTAAAGTTCTTATAGAAGAAATCTCCACCCACAGCCAAATTCAATGCAATGCGTTGTGGCCGGCCATATAGTTTGGGTACGTAGCCGCCAACCTTTACATCAATCACTTGGCCATCAAGCAAGAAAGTCAGCGTTTGCTTGGTCCATATTACCTCATAGACGTGCCAGCAATCGGTGAGGCTGGTATTGGTTGAAAGGTAAGCGGCCACGTTCTTTGCTAAGTTAACGTTGGCTTGGCTACCAAAAAAATAGTTTGTTTGGAACTGAAATGGTTCATTGCCACGGGCTTCTAGCACATCAATTTCCCCATCAGTAGGCCAATTGTTGCCATATGACCAAAATGCCGGCCACATGCCATAGCCGCTCGGCAATTTAATCCTGGCTACAAACCGGATTTGGCTGGTGCCTTGGCCCGGAGCAAACATGAGCCTTGATTCAATACGAGCCGAGGTAAATTCAAAAGGGGTAGGCGTTGCATCTACATCTTGGCGATATTTTGGGCCAGTTACCTTTTCTTTAATTGCTCTAATAATCAGAAATTTATTACTAGATTTTTGAGGATCCTGAATGACTCCTAAATTGCTTGAATTCAAAGTGTATAGTTGGAGTTCATTATTGAAGGCTCCTCCTACCCATGTATTCCAATTAGTGTTTAAGCTATTGGATAGGCTAATATTAAAATTATCCTCTAATTTTTTTTCCCAACCAGCAGCGAGTAGCTCTTTTTCTATCGCAGCTGAATGGTCGAAATTACAAACGCCTGAATTGGTAACTTCACCACTATTAGATGGCATAATAGGTGTCTTGTTCAAAGAGCAGCAGTCAATAAAGAGAATGACTACAATAGCGAAGAGTCGCATGAAGTAAATATTCAACATAATCTAGGATTGCAACAATGGAATAGTATATTCATAGTAAGAGGTGAGTAGCCCAGAAAAATGGACATTGGGCTAAGATAGGTTAGTTCTGAAGTCCAGTTCAAATTTGCGAGGCGAGTGTCAGACTAAAGGCATTTAGCAATGGCCTCCAAATGAGTGCCACTTCAGCCTAAGCATTCACGCTTGACTTGCAGGCTGCCGGGCGAAGTATTGGCTTGCGGCAGGTCCAAAGCCATTTTGCTCGCGAGGGCCAGATTCTCGGCGGTCTGTTCGTCGCACAGGCGGTGGGCGTTCTGTCGTAGGGTTACATCTAGATACCGGTGTAGCTGATTTTCCACGGCCCAGTGCCTGCACACAGCCGTCAGGGCTTGGGCAAATATTAGTTCAGGCTGGCTGCTGAATTAGTAGGCGTGGAGCCAGAGTCCAGGGTAGGCCATCGACTTAGTATTGCACTCTTTCTACCCATACCAGGGCCGCCAGCTGCGGCCAGTGCTCGTCTTTGTTGACCCAACGATGCCGGGTCTGCACGACTCCTACCAGCGCACGGGCGTGTTATGGCTGGCCTACTCCGTGGCCGTAACCTAGTGCCTGACCCCGACCAGGACCCACTCGACCTTGGCGCAGAGGGCCGGCTGATTCTATTTGAAAGCCAGCAGGTAGTGGACCCCTTGTTGACAATCTGGGCAGTAATGGTGGGCTGGCAACCTAACGCATCCATGCTGACAAGGGCACGTGGATATTCAGGTCAAGTTGCGACTGCGGACGTAATTACCTGGTCTAGTGCACTGAGTACCTAATTATGGTAGCAGGCGTAAAGACGGTCCTATTAATTAGAGCAATTATCGGGTCAGTGTACGTGGTAGCCATAATGGTCAAACCAGTTTTTTGCGTCGTGTTCAGTAATTCGGTCGGTCGCAGTTTGTATGACCGCTCCTAGGGTCTCACTAGTGCAGACCTAGGCCATATGCAGCCACGTTTCAAGCACACTGAAGGCCAGTTCGATGGGGTTGAAGTCGTACAAGTAAGGCAGCAAATTCAGCAGGAGAGCCCTGCGAGCTTCGACCAGCTTGGTTAGGCCCGCGACTTTGTGAGCCGGTAGGTTGTCGAGGATGACTATGTATGTCACCGGTCATTAGGGTGGGACCCAGCACCTTTTACTTACAGCTATCTACGGACTACCTTATCATTCTAAGAAAGAGAAATTATGTGAGAATTCCTCATTTGCTGGGCCAGTTTAATGGAAGGTAAAGAAATTACATCTATTTCGATATCTTATCTGAATAAAACATTCTTTTGAAAGGAAAATGCATGGACGCTATAAACCCTTCTTGCGCGAGTATCACGTTAAACCCTAATAAAAAAGAATTGACTAAGGCTAAACCTGCCATAAGTAAGGCGTAAGAATAGAAAGAGGGAAGCTCATGATTTCGCAATGCCAAAATCCAAATACTTTTGGAAACACCATAATAATAAAAAGCATATAAAATTGAAAATAAACTTATTCCGATAGAAATGATATTAGGTAGGCAAATCCAAAATCTATTTAATGGCTTGTCAGATTTAGGCGTTGGGAGGTAAGGAACATTTATCCTCAAAAGAGCATAAAATAATGCTAACGTATAAACCCACCAGGCGCCTACTCGTAATAAGCCTCCCAAAATGGAGAAACCTTTTTCGTGTTCTTCCATTAGCCAACGTTGTGCATACATTCTTATCAAAAGAGATATTGAGATAACCGGCAATAAATGGAATGCATATTCCAAAAGGTTAATTCTCCAAGGATACTCTCCACTTATGAGAGAGAATACTGGAATCAGTAAATCAATCAAACCAATAATGCCAAAAAGATAGTATAAAGGTGTCATAAAATAATGCAGCTTTTGTCTCCAGCTAAGATGCTTTAATACTTTAGGGTAAACATGCATTAGCAGTTCAAATGACCCTCTGGCCCATTTAAACTGCTGTTTATAAAATGCATTTAGAGTAGCAGGAACTAATCCTCGAGTCAAAATCTCGGGGAGATATATCGATTTCCAACCCTTGGAATGTAGTAGCATGGCTGTATGCATATCTTCACACAATCCAGCAGCATGACCACCAATAGAGTCTAAGGCCGCTCTTCGGAAACTACAGTTTGCTCCAATAGCTTGAGCTGTGCCATATTCACCCATACTCATCATTATAGGGCCATAGAACATATAAGTTTGCTGTGCAGCGCCACAAGCTACTAAGCTTTCACCCTGATTATAATAGGCTTGAACTATTTGCACATAGCCAATCTCTTTATTATCAAAGTGAGGTAGTAATCTATCTAATATCTGTGGGGATGGAATATGATCTGGATCAAGAATTAAACAAATTTCTCCGTTTGCAATCTTTAAAGCATTATTTATATTACCAGCTTTGGCATCTACTTTCTCAGTTCGGTTTACGTATTTAATGTTTAAACGATTGCATACTTCCATTAGTACTGGGTCCCCTCCTTCATCACATAAAAAGGAAGTATGCGGATAAGTTATAGCTTGTATTGCTTCTAAAGTCTTTATAATCATATCATGCGGTTCACCAGGGCAAGCTGTAGTAAAAATATCTACAGAATAAGAACAATTGCTTTTATTTATAATAGAACATTCAGGTACGTTAATGCCAAAATAGTGATACCATTCTAGTAGCGTTCTCGAAACCTTGAAGAATAAGGAAAAGGTAAATAACCAATATAGGAGCTCGTTGCCAACATGGCCTGGTAAGAGAAACCACCATGTAAACTGTACTAATGCAAACAAGCCTACTAAAATTAATAACTGCAATAATAACTTTTCTTTATTCATATGGAATTAATTAATCATACTTATTATTGCAATCTTCATCTGTATTTGACTAAGTAGGATATACTAGAACTGCATTAGATCAGTTAGATTTTGGTTGAATGTGATATGGTAATTTTATATATAATACTTGTGCAAAACGCATCCTTATAACTATAATCAAGTAAAGTTTAATAATATATTTGTCGATTGATATCAATCGACAAAAAAGGCGATATTGGCGGTAGCTGCGTTGCCTTCACCATCATATGCATAAACAAATAGTCGGTAAGGCCCCGAATTCAAGGGGCAATTTAGACGGATACATGCTTTATTATTCTCTAGGAGCACGTTCCTAATAGCATTTGGTTTTGACTCTCTGTTTACCGACCCATCCAACTTACGCCAACTAATATCAGGTAAAACTTCCCAATGATAACGTATAGGATCCTTTTCCGGATCCTGAACAACTACTTGAGCTGAGTAAGTGTTGCCAGAATAAAGCCGAAGGCATGGAGCTTTATTGTTGTCTAGTAATTGTACTGACACCAAATAAGGAGCTCTATTGATGGGCCATTGACCACTCCATAAATATTGCATCATATCAACCGCAGCTGTTTTCTCGCCTTCTACGGTAAATAACCCAAACCATGTGGGGGTATATTCTTGCTTCTGCCCCCAAATAAATACGTAAGAACCTAAGCAATTAGAAGAATTATTCATTATAGCTGCTTTATATTGACTGCTAATAAACTGCGCTTTTTGTGAACTGCTAGGCTCTATTGGACTTCCCCATTCCGTATTCTCTGGTATTTCCCAGTAACCTTGTGATCCATATTCAGTGACAATATAAGGTCCATTCCAGCCAGCTTTATGAAGATCCCTTGCCAAGGTGAACAAACCACGATATCGATTAACGGAAATGATATCAATATTATAAACTTCATTTTTAAGTAAACGAATGTATTCGGGTATAACATGGCTTATGGGTGTTGTAATAGGATGATCGGGGTCTAGCTGATGAATTATGGCTGCAATCTCGTTTACCACTCGCCAAGCTTTAACGTTGGCTAAACCTAAATCTAATTCATTACCTATACACCACATCAACAGCGCTGGATGGTTGCGGTAACGTAATACATCCTTTCTAACATTTTTTTTTAACTCGTTGACCGCTTCAGGATCATAAAAATCAAATCCTTCTTTCTCTCTTTGAATAAAAATTCCAAGCATTACTGTAAGGCCTTGTTTATGCGCTTGGTCTAAAGTTTTCTGTGCATTCTTTGTATCCCATACCCTAACTGAGTTTCCTCCCATGTACTTGATTTTATCGTAGTATTGATCTCCACATGCTCCTTTGATAAAAAAGGGCTTACCATTCTTGTAAAGGCTAAACCCCTTTAAATCTTTATGTAAAGTTACAGCATGGCAGTAAACGCTATTATTGGTTTGCAATGTATTATCTTCTTGATGCTTACAAGAAAATAAGCTGGACATTAAAATACAAAAAATTGTAAATAGAAGTATTTTTTGGTATTTCATGTGTAAGTTATTTGTATTTATTTCCTTCCCTATTATTAATTCTAATGCTAAACCTGATTCAGGAAAGGTAGCTAAGTTATGCTGCGCGAGCCATTCTTACCACCTGCGCTTACTGCTGCTGGCGGTGCAGCTTTATACCCGCTTGCCCCGCGTGGGTAGGGGGCTACGGCGCTCACATGCATTTTTAGCCACCGCTACGCCCGCGCCAATGAAGATGGCGAGGCCAAGCCTATGGCGAAGAAGATGCGGCCGGGCGAGCTAGCCGTCGGCCTGTTGCTGGGCGCCCTACCCCTCTTCAGCTACGCAGTCTGGCTGCATCACCCCGCCGTGCTGCTGGTAGTCGTGCTGCTGGCGGTAGCTAAACCACCCTAGCGCACTACTTTCAGCGCTGGATTAGTGGCTACACCGGCGACTGTCTGGGGGCCATTCAGCAAGTGACTGAGGTGAGTTGCTACCTTTTTTTACTAGGTGGTTTTGCATGGAAATTTATTTGATTCGCCACACGGCCGTGCAGGCTCCCGGCATTTGCTATGGCCACTACGACGTGCCGCTCGCCGACACGTTTGCCACCGAGGCCGCCCAGCTGCGCACCAAGCTGCCGCCCCCGCCACGGGGTATTAAGCAGCCCCGCCCTGCGTTGCCTAGCCTTAGCTGAGGCCGTAGCCACCTACATAACGCCCGTTGAGCGGCTGCGCGAAATGAACTTCGGAGCCTGGGGATACCGCCTTTGGACCGAGCTGCCCCGTACCGAAACAGAGCCCTGGATGGCCGACTACGTCACCCTAGCGCCACCCAATGGCGAAACCTTTGGAGCCGTGCAGCAGCGGGCAGCCGCCTTTTTGACCGAGCTAACGGCTATTGTCGCCGCCGAGCCCACGTTGGTTTTTACGCATGGCGGTACTATTCGGGCGCTGGTGTGCTACTGCCTGGAAATACCACTGCGCAACGCGTTTCGGCTGCAAGTTGAGTACGCCTCGGTAACTAGAATCCGGCTCGAGCACGGGCGCTGGCAATTGGTAGCACTTAATCATTGAAGCAGTTAGTCGTCGTGCGAATCCTTGGCTACCTGGTAATTACCATCAACAACCCGTTGGGCTCGAACTATCTACCTATACCTATAAACTACTGATCATCAACGCTAATTACTCCAATAAGGGCCCGTAACTGCTGCACAACTCCCTAGCCAGCTCGTTAATAGTATAAGCAAGCTGCTAAGTACGGGGGGATGGTCTATTTTCCAACCTTTCTAACTTGATTCAGTTCGTTGAGCTCTCATGTAGAGACATGGCACCAAGTTCTGTAACAGCCACGCTATTTAGTTAAAAGCACCTTCTTTATGGAAGGAAAGTAGTGAAGATTGTCCGAGCATTAGATTTTAATCACATGGCAATAAGCTGTTAGCGGTGCCGCTTGCGCTGACGCAAATAGGCTAGTAGTTCGGCGGGGCGGTCGGTTTGGATGAGCGTGGCGCCGTGGGCCAGCAGCCAACCCCAGCCATCGGCGGGCTTGCCTTCTTCAAGGCTGCGCTCGTCATCGTGGCCGGCATCGAGGCTCGCCCATAGGCTGTTGTACCAGATTTTAGAGCCGGTGGCGGGGATTGTTTGGTAGGCCGAGTGCAGTAGGACGCTGTCGGTAGCGAAATTCAGCTCGTAAGCCACGGGCTTGAGCTTGGTTTCGTACTCTTGCAGCACCGCGGCGGCCGTGGGCTTGCGCAAATCCACGATGGGCATGTAGAGCAACTGGCTAGTGAGCAGTGCTCCGTGTTCGGCTTTCACCTTTTCGTAAGGCTCCGAGGACTTGATTACGGCGTGGTCGACGGTGCCAGTTTTTACTAGCACGTCATAGGCTTCCTGGAAGTAGTCGTAGCCTTTGTCGATGTTGACCATCACCCGGCCTTTGGCGGTCAGCATACACTGCTCGAAGCTGGGGATGCGCTGCCGGGTGGGGCCGCCGTGCTGATTTTTGAGGGTGAACTGCTGAAGCTCGGCCCAGGTGTAGTCGGCGGGGCGGCCTTTACCGGTGGTGGTACGGTCGAGCAGGTTATCGTGCATGAGGATGAGCACGCCGTCCTTGGACTTCTTGAGGTCGATTTCGACCATATCCACGCCCATCTTGATGGCCGACTCAATGCCGCGAATAGAGTTTTCAGGCTCATTCCGCCAGTCGGCGCGGTGCGCTACTACTAGCACTTGGTTGCTTTTTGCGTCTTTGAGGGTGCGGATAATGGCCTGCACGGGCTGCTGCGCTAGCGCCGGGCCGCCGAGCAACAAGCCAGCTAGGAGGGGTAGGAAAAACTGTTTCATAAGCTGAGTACTACTAAAATTGAATTTGTCATGCTGAGCCCGCGAAGCATCTTCTCGCGTTAGAATTAGTAATCCTAGCGTGAGAAGATGCTTCGCGGGCTCAGCATGACAGACGCAGTGCGCGCATGGCGCTCAGGTGCTGAGTAGCTTGTTAATACCCCGGATTCTGGTACATGCCGGTGGGGTTCAGCTTGGCTTCGTTGAAGGGGATAGGGTAGTAATAATCCTTCAGGCCGAAGTTGGTGAGCTGGGCGATGCCGAAGTTGGCTTGGCTTTTAGTCCGGAAATAGTCAGTTAGCTCCTGCGGCGTGAAGGCGCGCTGGAGGTCAAACCAGCGCTGGTTTTCGAAGGCTAGCTCTACCCGGCGCTCGTGCAGGATGGCCAGTTTGAGCGTGGGGTACTTGGCGCTGTAGCTGGCGGTGGCGCTGGCCACGGCGTAGCTTGGTAGGCCGGCACGCTCGCGCACTTGATTGAGTTGGCTGGTGGCGGTGGCCACGTCGCCTAGGTAGAGGTTGGTTTCGGCTAGCAGCAGCAGCACATCGGCGTAGCGTAGCAGCAGCCAGTCGTTGCCGCCGTAGCCGGTGGTGCCAGCGGCGGCGCTGGCGTCACGGTACTTGGTGATAAAGTAGTCTTTCACCACGGCCGCGTTGGCGTACTTGATGGAGAAATCCTTGCGCACGTCGCCGGTTTCGTAGTCGAGCACGAGGTCGGGCGTCACGTTGCCGCCTACCCCGGTGTTAGGGCGCAGCGAATTGATGGTTTCGCCCTGGGCCTGATAGTTAGCGGCGATGCGCGACGAATAGTTGATATCACCCTGCCGATACACGATGCGAAAAATGGCCTCGGGGTTGTTCGCTTTCTTGGTCACGTCGAATACGTCGGCGTACGGGATTTCCTTCAGTAACCCGAACGTGCGCTTGCTGTAAGCCGCCGTGAGGTAAGTCTTAGCCTGGTTTAGGTTGGCGGTACGGTTGGCTTGGTCGAGGGTGGTGGCCATGGTCAGGTACACCTTACCTAGGAGGGCGTTGGCCGCGATTTTGGACACCCGGCCGGTGTTCGCCGACGACTGCGCATCGGGCAGCGGGCTGGCGATGACGTCCATCAAGTCGGCCACGATTTGGGTGTACACTTTCTCCTTCTTCTCGCGGAAGGTGTTGGCCGCCACGGCGTCGGGGGTAGTGAGGGGCTGGGTCACCAGCGGCACATCACCCCACTCGCGCACCAATTCGAAATACGTTAGGGCACGTAGGAACTTGGCTTCGGCTTGGTACTGGGCTTTGGTGCTGGCCTGCGCAAAATTCACCAATTCGGAGCCGGCCAACACGTAATTAGCTCGCGTGATAATCTGGTACAGCGCCGTCCAGTGACTTTGCAGGTAGGAGTTGCTGGGCAGCAGTGAGAAGGCGTTGAACTGGAAGGGCTCGCCGGCGTTCGACTGGTTGTCGTTGGTGCCGGTGTTGTCGGAGCGTTGCTCGCCGTAGAGGTCGCTGCCCTCGGCCAAGCCGTTGTTGTCGCGCAGGGCGGCGTACACGCCGTTGAGGGCCAGCAGCACGTCGTTTTCCGACTGGTAGTAGTTGCTGGCAACGACGGCGTTGGGGTTGTTTTCTACGAGAAAATCCTTCTTGCACGAGGCCAGCGCCAAGCTGCCGAGCAGGCCCAAGCCAGCCAGCAATGCTGGCCGCCCTAGAGTTCCTAAAGGAAATAAACGGTTAGTTAAGAAACGCATAATTGATTGCTACTTAAAGTAATAGGCTAGAAGGACAGGCGGACGCCCACGTTGTAGCCCCGGGCCAGCGGGTACTTGCCGTAGTCCACGCCGGGCGATAGGTTGGCGCCGTTGTTGTAGTCTACTTCGGGATTGTAGCCGCGGTACTTGGTGATGGTGAACACGTTATTGGCGTTGAGGTACAAGCGCAGGCCACTCACGTGCACCTTGCTGAGCAGGGTGGCAGGCAGGTTGTAGCCCAGCGTGAGGTTGGTGCAGCGCAGGAAGGAGCCGCTCTGTAAGTAGAAGGTCGAGAGGCGGGTGCTGTTGCTCTGGGTGCCGCCGCGCGAGGCCCGGAATACCGTGCCGTCGCCGGGCTCGGCTTCGGAACGGTAGCGGTTGGCCACGTTGGCGTACTGGTTGCCCGAGCCCTCCATGTTGTACACATAGTAGTCCTGCCCGTCGAGCACCTGGTTGCCGTACACACCGTTGAAGCCGGCGTTGAAATCCAAGGCTTTGTAATTAGCCGTGAGCGAGAAACCGTAGTTAAACTTGGGGTAGGGCGAGCCGATAACTTGCTTGTCGGCGTCATTGACTACGCCATCGTTGTTCACGTCCTCAAAAATCAAATCACCAGGGCGCAGCGGGTTGGTTGAGGCCGTGGAGCGGGCCGGTCCCTTGCGCACGTAGCCGGCCGGGAACGACTGGGTAGCGGCATTGTACACGGCATTGTCGGCAGCGATATTATCCACGTCGGACTGACGCACCATGCCCGCTACGCGGTAGCCGTAGAACATGCCCACCGGCTTGCCTTCCTGCGTGATGTGGGTGATGTAGGAGCGCTCGGCGCCCGCCGTGGTGATGGTATTGGCGCCGCCCATGTCCTGCACCAAGTTGCGGTTGAAGGAGATGTTGCCGCTCAAACTCAGGTTAAAATCAGCCGTTTGGATGGCCTTGCCATCGAGCTGAAACTCCAGACCCTGGTTGCGAATACGCGAGTCGCGCAGGTTGGTGAGGATGCTGGTGGTGCCCGAAATAGCCGAAATCGGCTGGTTGAAGAGCAGGTTGTAAGAGTGGCTGAGGTAGACGTTGGAAATCAGCAACAAGCGGTTGTTGAACAAGCCCACGTCGAGCCCTAGGTTGAACTGCGAGGTCGATTCCCAGCCTAAGCGCTGGTCTTTGAGCGCGCCAGCGTAAAAGGCCGTTTGGATGGTGCCCGGCCCGAACACGGCGCCGGTGGGGCTGGCCATGGTCTGCTGGTAACCATAGAGCGGGATGTTGTAGTTGCCGGTGAGGCCCCAGCTGCCGCGCAGGCGCAGCATGGACGATTCGCCTAGCATATCGTGGTAAAACGACTCGTTGGAGATAGTCCAGCCGGCCGACAGCGAGGGGAAGCTGCCGTAGCGGTTTTCGGGCCCGAAGCGCGACGAGCCATCGGTGCGGAAGGCCGCCGTCAGGAAGTAGCGCTCGTCGTAGCTGTATTGTACCCGCGCCAGGTACGAGAGCAGGGTTTCGGCCTGCTTGCCGGTGCCCGTAAAGCCCACGCTGCTGGTGGTGGCGCTCTGGAAAAAATTGGTAGGGTCAGCACCCTTGGCGGTGATTTCCTGCACGGCATCGTTCTGGAAACCCTGGGCCGACACGCTGATTTGGTCGAGGGTCGTGCGCTGGGCGGTGTAGCCCGCCAGGGCATTCAGGTTGTGCTTGCCGAACTGCTTAGTGTAGGTCGCCGTGAATTCACCTAGGATATTTTGCGTATTGATGGTCAGCGCGGTAGCCGTGGCCGCCGCGATGGCTTGCGGCGAGTAGGGCGCGTTGTTACCGCTGCTCAGGCTAGTGGGCAGGTAGTACTCGTACTTCTCGTTGTAGGTCTGCAAGCCCACGTTGGCCTTGGCGATGAGGCCGGGCAGAATTTCGTAGCTAGCGGTGCCGTTGTAGGTGCCGCGCAGGCCCTTGCGCGTGATGTTGGTTTCCTCGGCCAGGGCCACTGGGTTTTCGATGGTTTGGTAGCCATAGGCCGACTGCTGGGCGGCCACCTCGTTTTTCACTAGGTTGCCGTTGTCGTCGTAGGCCCGGAAGGTGGGCGGGTAAATCAGCGCCCCCAGGATGGGTCCTTGGTTGAAGCGGCCTTCCTGCACCTCGCGGTTGCTGTTCGAGGTCACAAACAAGCTGCCGCTGACGTGGAATTTCTTGCTCAGCTCAGCATCGAGGTTGGCCCGGAAGTTTATGCGCTCCTGTTTGGTAGCCACAATGATGCCCTGCTGCTGCTGGTAGTCGCCGCTGATGAGGTAGCGCAGCCCCGCGTTGCCTCCCGAAAAGGTCAGGTTGTGGCGATTGAAGGGCGCGTTGCGGTACAGCTCGTTCTGCCAATCGGTGTTGTACTTGGGCGTGATGAGCGACTGCGTGGCGAAGGTGTAGATGTCGGTTGGGATGCTGACTGAGCTGGCGTTGCCCACCCGCGCAATGCGCGTGGCGTTATCGTCCGAAAACATGGCGTCGGTCCAGGGCTTGCCGCTGTTCTGCACCAGGTCGCGGTAGGTGTTGTTGCGCCCGTCGATGAGCAGCTGCGCAAAGCCATTGGCATCGAGCAGCTTCACTTTCTTGGCTAGCTGGTTGATGCCGAACTGGTACTCGTAATCGACGCGGCCCTTGCCCTCTTTGCCGCGCTTGGTGGTGATAATCACTACCCCCCCCGACGCCCGCGAACCGTAGATGGCGGCCGAAGCAGCGTCCTTCAGCACGTCGATGCTCTCGATGTCATTGGGATTGATAAATACGTCGTTAGCCGCTGGAAAACCGTCGATAACGTAGAGCGGGTCCGAGCTGGCGTTGATGGAGCCCACGCCCCGCACCCGGATTTTGGTGCTCACGTAGGGCGCGCCGCTTACTTGGGTAGCTTGCACGCCGGCCAGCTTGCCCACCAGGGCCTGGCCTAGGGTAGGCGCTGCCAGGTTTAGCTCCTTGGCCTTCACATCGGCCACGGCGCCGGTCAGGTCGCTTTTGCGGGCCGTTTGGTAGCCCACGGCCACCACTTCGTTGAGCTCGTTGGCGCTGCCCTTCAGCTGAATGTTAATGGTGGTTTGCGTGCTCACGACCACCTCCTGGCTTACGAAGCCGATAGCCGAAAACACCAGCGTAGCGCCGGGATTTACCTCGATGCTAAAGCGCCCGGTGCCATCGGCCGCGGTGCCGTTCGTGGTTTGCTTTTCAATCACGTTGGCGCCCGGCACCGGCTGGTTTTGCTCGTCGGTGATAATGCCCGTGATGCGCACCGCCAGCGGCGCCACGCGAATGGGGGCCGGGCGGCCAGCGTGAGCCGCGTGCGCAGCAGGTAGGCTACCCGCCAGCAGTAGGCCGGCCAGCCAGCGGCGCAGAGTAGTAGAGTAATGCATCATAGTTATAAACCTCAGCTTGTTAGAGGTGAAAAAGCATGAGTAAGGAAGGCCCACTGGCTCCCTAGGTGGCTACCAGGCCAGGCGCACGGCGTGCACATTGTCGCGGCGCGACGAGGTGACGGCCAAGCCCTTGGCCACATCGCCGAGCAGCGTAAAGCCCTCTAGCTCGTCGGTCTTGTCCACGTCGATGACTTGGCGCACGACCTCGTGGCCGGCGGCCAGCGACTGGTTTAAATCGAGCAGCGTAAAGCGCCAGCGGTGGCCTTCCACTTGGTTTTGAATGAGCACCAGCGTGCCCTTGCTGGGTACCCACAGCAGGTTTTGCACCCAGGGCGAACAGGTGAATTTTTTGACCACCACGCCCGGCTCGCTGGTCTTGTGGGCCTTGGCTAGTCGGGCCGGGTCGTAGAGCCGTACTTCGTTACCCTGGGGGCCGTAGTCGGCCGTGGCCACGTACGACTTGCCTTGGTACTGCACGTACTCAGGGCGAGTGCCCTGCACGCAGGCGTCATCCTCGATGGTATTGAGCAGGTGTCCATCGAGGGTGCCGCCGCACAGCAAACCCGCCCAATCGACGGCGTAGATAACGGCCCGCCACTTGGTGCCCTCAGCGTTCAGGCGAATGCTATTGCCAATGAACGTGGGGCCAGTACCGTTCCAGGCCACGCCGGTGGGGTGATTGATGACGTCCTGGCCTTTTTCAGTGAGTTTTACTTCCTGGCCTAGGTAGGTCAGCGAGTCAGGCCCGGGCCGGTACTCCCGGATGACACCCACTTCACGGTCGCCGTAGAGGAACAGCCGCCCTTGCTGGTAGCTGGCCCCCTGGCAGGCGCCAAGGGCGCTGGCCGTGGTGGTGGCCGTGATGGTCAGCGCCACCGAACTAGGCAAGGTAAACGCACAAACCAACCCGGCACCCAGCAGTAGTAATTTATTCATAGTCAACCCCAACGCGCAACTAGCAGCTTGCCCACGTGGCCGTGCTGCGAAGCATTACTAGCTGCTGCTTCATCCACCCGATTGGGTGGCTTTTTCTGGGTGCAAAGGACGTTTTTGAGAATTACTAGCACTTTACATCAATGTTGCCCGGCTGTTATGTTTGCGCTAGCAGGGCCAAAAGCCCGGACGGATGCAGTTCGGCGCCGTAGAGAGCGGTTAACCCAAGGCGAGCCAAGCTCCGCGCTTGCCGCCCCTACCCTCTTTTTCTGGCATGACCCAGCGCTTACTTGTTCTTTTCTGCTGCTTGCTCCTAAGCCGCACCGGCCTAGGGCAATCGCCCGCCACTCGCCTAACGGCGACCCGCGCCGACTCTATTATCCTAGCCAAAACCTTCCCGCTGCTCGCGCTTTTCGAGGCCAAACCCGCACTGCGGCAAGCCTTACGAGCATCGGCCGGACTGCAACGCGTAGCCCAGCATCAGGCCCGGCGTAGTGCGCCCTTGCTGGCCCAGGCAGGCGCCGCGCCGTTACCGCACTACGTCGATTCGCTGGTGTGGCAGCCGCGCGAAATTCGCCAGATAAGCCAGCTTTTGCAGCAAGCCTACGCTAGCAATGCCACTTTCCGGGCGGGTGTACAGCCTCTGCTCACGCGCTCCGGCCGCTACCCCCGCTACGCCGCCCAGTCCGACACAACCGCGCTCCGCCTGGCTTGGCAAGATGCCGCAGCGGGCATCAACCGCATCCTGCGGGTGTACCTGGCCAGTGCCAAGCCGCGCTACCCGGCCATCGACTCCACGAGCTTTCGGCGCGGCGATGCCGGGCTGGCGCAGCAGCTACGTCAGCAGCTGCCCGCTTCCGCCAAGGTTAGCAAGACCATGGTTTTCTACACCCTACCCCTGCAAGCAGCTCTAGGTGCTCTGCGCCTCAATGGCCGTGATGAAGCCGCCCGCTACGAGCCGCTGACGGGCGGCCTCAATGCCGCCCCCGCTGCGGCGGTGGCCCGCACCGATTGGGCGCGCTACCCCTACTCCGTGATACTGGTGCCGGGCAGTGGCCCCGAGCAGCCCGGCGTGGCGCTCGATTCGGTTGGGGCCCAGCGCTGCCGGCTAGTGGCGGCCCGCTACCGAGCGGGTCAGGCGCCGTTCATCGTGGTGTCGGGCGGGCATGTGCACCCGTTTCGCACGCCAGTTTGTGAAGAGGTTGAGATGAAAAAATACCTGGTCGAGCACCTAGGCGTGCCGACGGCAGCCGTGTTCATCGAGCCCCACGCCCGCCACACCACCACCAACCTGCGCAATACCGCCCGGCTGCTGGAACTCAGCAAGTTCCCAGCGGGCCGCCCTATGCTCATCGTGACCGACGCGGCGCAAAGCCGCTACATCCTGGGAATGGCCGAGCGCTGCCGCCGCGAGCTGGGCTACGTGCCATACCGCGATTTACAGCGTATTTCGGACACGGAAAACAGCTGCTACCCCCTACCCGAAGCCGGGCAGCCCGACCCATTTGACCCGCTTGACCCCTAGATGCTAGGGTTTGAGGCCAATCATGGAAACCGCAAAACGCACCGTCTGTCATGCTGAGCTTGCGAAGCATCTTCTCACGCTAGGAGTAGTTCCAACGTAAGAAGATGCTTCGCAGGCTCAGCATCACAGACGATATTTTAACAGCTAAATCGTTTTTACAAGTCTCTGCTTGAATAGTCACGTGATTAGTAGCATAAAAAGATACCTAGGATATTTCTTGGTAGCTGGGCTTACCCTCCCGGCGTTGGCGCAAAGCCCAGCCGAGCAAGTCAATGTATTCCTAGGTTCTTCCGGCGACCATGGGCAGTTGTCGCCGGCCGCGTCCTACCCCTTTAGTATGCTGAGTTTGGGGCCGCAGACCTATCCCAATCTTCACACTGGCTATGAGCATTTGGCTCGCAAGTTCTTAGGGTTCACTCATACGCGCTTTGAGGGGGTAGGCTGCCAGGGCGCTGGCGGCAACCTGCTGGTAAAGCCCTTTTTAGGCACCGACCCGGCGCAAACCACGCTGCTTAAAAAGACCGAACACGCCACGCCGGGCTACTACGGCGTCACGTTCGACAACGGTATTGGGGCCGAGTTCACGGTGGCGCAGCGCTTTGGGCTACACCACTACCGCTTTCCGGCCGGCGCGGCGCGGGGCTTATTTGTGGACATGAGCTACTCCTTCGCCAACGGCTTTAAGCGGGAGGAGCACGCCACGACGGGCACCTCGCTCAGCGGCTGGCTGGAAGCGGGCACCACCTGTGGTGCCGGTACTTACCGGCTGTATTATTACCTCGAAACCAGCCAGCCGGTGCAGTGACAGCCCGCGGGAGCGCACCAGCTGGTAGCCCGCCTACCCGCCACCGGCGCGCCCGATGTAGAGGTGCGCGTGGCTTTTTCGTCGGTGAGCTTGACCGATGCGCAGGCTACGCTAAAGCAGCAAGCGGCCGCCGACTTTGCGGCAGTGCGGCAAGCGAGCGCGCAGGCCTGGAATGCGCTGCTCACGCGCGTGCAAGTACAGGGCGAGCCTGACCGCCAACGCCTATTTTACTCTCTGCTGTACCGCACTTTGCAATCGCCCTACGTGGTGTCGGAGCCCGACGGACGCTACCAGGCTACCAACGGCTCATTGCAACATTCTACGCAACCCGTCTACAACGGCTGGGCAATTTGGGACAACTACCACACGCAGCTGCCGCTGCTGTCGCTGGCCTACCCCACCGAGTTTCAGGATATCACCACCTCGCTTGCCAACCTCTACCGCTTTGGCAAAAAAGATTATGCCACCCAGCACGAGCCCTCGCCCACGGTGCGCACCGAGCACGCCAGCGTAGTGCTGCTCGATGCCGCCCGCAAAGGCTACACCGTGGACCTGCGCGGCATCCGCGACTCGCTTGTGAGCCAAGCCTGCCGCCTCGACTATTCGCACCCCGACAAAAGCCTCGAATCGTCGTACGATGCCTGGGCGCTGGGTGAAATCCTAGGTAGGTTGAAAGAACCAAAAGAGGCGGCTTCGTGGCACGCCAAAGCGCTGGAATACAAACGCTATTGGCAAAGAGATTTCCAAGACATGACTAAGCCTGATGTGGACCGCCTACCCGCGCGCGGCTTGTACCAAGGCACTATCTGGCAGTACCGCTGGAATGTGCCGTTCGATGTGCACGGCTTACAGGAACTGATGGGCGGCGAAGCGGCTTTTCGCCAGCAGCTCGACACGTTTTTTGGCGGCGACTACTACAACCACGCCAACGAAACCGACTTGCAGGCCCCTACCCTTTACAACGCTACGCAGCAGCCTTGGCAGGCGCAGGCGCTGGTGCACCACCTAGCCGTCGATACGGTGGTGCAGCACTATTTCAACGACAACAGCCGCGGCATCGACCCCTATGTGGGCCGCATCTACCAAAACCAGCCCCAAGCCTACCTCCGCACCATGGACGACGACGCGGGCGCCGTGTCGGCCTGGTTTGTGCTCGCCTCCTGCGGCTTGCTGCCCGCCTGCGTGGGCGAGCCAGTGTACTACCTCAATTTGCCCCTCTTCCGGCAGATTACCGTGCAAACTGGGGGCCGCAAGCCCCTAACAATAAAGGTTGAAAACTATGCGCCTAACCGCGTCTACATCCAAGCAGCGCGCCTGAATGGGAAGCCGCTGAAGCGCAACTGGCTCACGCACCAAGAGCTGGCGGCTGGCGGCACCCTGGAGCTTGTGGCGGCCGATGTGCCTAATAAAACGTGGGGCACGCAGCAGCTTTGGGTGGCAGACAAGACGAGTAGAAGTAATTTTCCTGATTAGTGAAAAGATACAAATTTTATTGTTGAGCAAGATT
>Ga0160429_1000548_pt1 | contig 31038 bp, 29 predicted proteins | sample SolpanmetagenomR_FD_108199 | JGI IMG/M metagenome (GOLD analysis project Ga0160429, IMG submission 108199) | Solar panel surface microbial communities from Lawrence Berkeley National Laboratory, California, USA - R | ecosystem: Engineered > Built environment > Solar panel > Unclassified ... | reverse complement strand
CTTCATCGGTTGTTGGCTGCCAATGACGCGCTGATGCGTCTACTGGACCGGTGTGGTTGATGTGGCATGGAAGTACGTTTAGTGAGCATTTGGGTAAGGATGATGTTTGTGATGAGATGAGTAGAGGTGTTGGTGTTGACGATGTTGCTGACATTTTAGCTTATTTTTATATGATTGTCTCTCTCTGCGTGATACTTTGTATCGTTCGTTGAGATGTTTCACAGCTGTTTGAAGAGAAGACGCGACGACGTGCATGTTTGGCGTCTAGGCTAATCCTAAACCCTAGATCTGAATGCCAAGCAGATTGAGTTGATCGCCGAACGGCCCGCTCGGAGTCGCGCCGCTGCAGCCTTCCGGTGTAAGATCTTAATTGAAACGACAGACCCAAGGCTGTGATGTCTCAAGTGTGTTCCAGAAACATTGCACTAGAGATTGAGCTTTTGATACACTTCCATTGCCCCGGGAAAGACAGAAAGAGATCAAAGAAGATTGAAAAAGTCCAAAGAATGGTCCAAGCACGTGCCGTTGATCGTTACCGGCGTCATGACTTTTGAGTTCAATGCTTCTAGCATTGCTCCGTTTCCGTTGAGTTTGAAGTTGTGCTTTTGCTGTCTTCTGCTTCTTAGTCTTCTGCTTCTGATTACTCCCTGGACATCTCTGTATATCTGTCAATAATATCTTTCCCGGCAGTCACTCGTTCCACCAGCCACAGTGCTTTATCTCGTATCGCGACCCGAATCTACGTACTCAACTCTGCAGCAATCTATCCAGGAACTTGTACACAGATCTACAACATATAGACAACCGTCAACATGACGATAATACCACAATCTCTCAACTACTATGCAGATGGAGTCCGCCGCTACGCTGGATCAGTAACATGGGCTCCTCTAGTCCAACTTTCACGATCAGCCATTCTTTCCACTCTCTCCAAGATCACAGTCGGCCAATTGAAAGTAATAGAAGCAGACGGCCATACCACAATATGTGGCCAACTAGGCGCCAACATCAAAGGACCAGCAACAGAGCTACGAGTACACAAGGAGACATTCTGGGTGCGAATGCTGCTATTCGCAGACATGGTTAGACAAACATCCAAGCACATGCACTTGCAATTGTCAAAAACTAACACAACTATCTACCCAGGGCTTCGCAGAATCTTACATGCTAGCAGAAGCCTCCTGTCCATCTCTCACCGACTTCTTCACCCTCTTCCTCCTAAACCGCACCGCCCTTTCCAACGGCACCACTCTAACCTCCTCCATCTCGAGCTCCCTCACCTACATCGCCTCACGCACAAACACCCTCACCAACGCCCGCCTTCATATCTCAGCACACTACGACATTTCCAACGCCATGTTCGCCGCCTTTCTCAGCCGCGACATGACCTATTCCTGTCCTATCTGGCTTCCCAAAAGCGATCCTAAACACGAAGCCGAAACACTAGAAGACGCACAAATGACCAAACTCCAGCGCTTCATCGACCGAGCGCATATAAAATCCACCGACCACGTTCTCGAAATCGGGACTGGGTGGGGCAGTTTCGCAATCAGGGCGGTGCAGCAGACGGGATGTCGTGTTACTTCGCTGACACTGTCGACGGAGCAGAAGAGTCTTGCGGAGGAGCGCATTGCGGCGGCAGGACTGACGGAGAGGATCGAAGTGTTGTTGTGTGATTATCGGGCGCTGCCTATACCGAAGGAGGGCGGGAGGTATGATAAGATTGTTAGTATTGAGATGTTGGAGGCGGTTGGGAAGGAGTTTTTGGAGACGTATTTTGAGTGTGTGGATAAGTTGTTGAAGGAGGAGGGTGGCATTGCGTGTTTCCAGTGCATCACCATGCCTGAAACAGTAAGTTTTTGACATTCTCCTTGATTTTATTGTTCAACAGAAGCTTTTGCAGTGGCTACGAACGTCTCGTGAAGTGCCAAGCGTAATAAGCACGAACAAGATGAAGAAAGAAATCGCACAAGCTGCGAACAGACAGAAGAAAGAAATGGTACAAGCTGCGCCCAGACACTCACTAACCCCCCTCCCAGCGCTACGCAATCTACGCCTCCTCAACCGACTTCATCCGCAAATACATCTTCCCCGGCGGCCACCTCCCCACAATCTCCCTCCTCACCTCCTCGCTCACCCCCAAAACCTCCAGCACACCCACAAACCTAATAATCGACTCGATCGAAAACATCGGGCCCCACTACGCAAAATGCCTGCGTCTGTGGAACGCCAACTTCCAATCCAACTTTAACGCATCTATAAAACCAGCCCTATTGAAAGAACATGTGGGTATGACGGCGAGTGATGTTGAGCTGTTTAGGAGGAAGTGGGAGTATTATTTTACGTATTGTGAGGCTGGGTTTAGGGAGGGCGTTTTGGGGGATGTGATTATGACGGTCGCGAGGGAGGGGACGAGGGAGTGTGGTGAGGATGTGCCTATGTGAATGTGAAGAGAGGATTAGAAGCACAGGTTGGGCAAGGATCGATCTGAGATGTGTGGTTGTGGAGGTTGAGTTTAGAAGTGAGGTCGAGAATTGTAGTCATATATGACACACATCATAAACTCTATGACACAACCTTGAAAGGCATTTTGCTTGTCGTAAACTAAGCGCGCAGTTGAAAATCTTTCTGGTCGTAGTTTAGGGACGTATAGGGATATATAAATGCCCTCCTGCTCTCCCAGTTTGACGGCACTCTCCTTATACCAAATTCACACAAGACTTTGTTATCTTCTGATTAAAATATCTCCAGTAACACTTATAGAGATCTACTATTCGCAACCTCAAAGAAATGGCCACTCATAGTATGCACGTGATGGAACCTCACCGGAAGATCACCAAAAGCACCGTGATCTTCTTACACGGCAGAGGCTCGACTGGAGATGATTTTGCAGAGGAGGTGTTCGAGGGAACCAACATCGTCAACAATCCGCTCTTCGATTACACAAACTGGCTCTTTCCGACAGCGCCAACCACCCGGTCAGAGCAGTCTAACATCGAACTGACGGAATGGTTCGATCTCGCCTCCACGTCCAACCCCCATAACCAGCCTGGAAGACAAGTCGGAGGCCTCACCCGTGCAGTCAATCGCATCCTGTTGCCGATCGACGAGGAGATTCAGCAAGGTATTCCGGCATCGAATATCATCCTAGGGGGCATGTCGCAGGGTTATTTGACTGCTTGAACTCGTATCTACTCTTACATCCCAACGAGCCGCTTGGAGGATTTGTCGGCATTTCTGGATGGGTCCCAGGCGCAACAGGAGGTCTCCCCGGACAGCTCAATATGGCACGAGCAGGTTACTTCGGAAAGATTAATATGCCAGTCCTGCTCACGCACTCCGAGGATGACGAGGTGATTGAGGCTGAGCGACGTAATCAACACGCTTGGTCTCAAGCCTGTGTATAAGGAATACAACGTAGGAGGTCATGAAGTGATAGAGAAGGGCTATGCCGACATCGAGATGTTCATCTCCACCATTCTCAGTGGCTTCAGCTAGAGGCGTGGGAGTGCAAGCACGGGTCATGGATGTTGCAGGTCACTAGTCCAGCTATTCCAGGAAGAATTTTCCTTCAATGTTTTCAGATCTGAAACTGAAACAGAGACAGAACTTGAAGTTGAAAATCGAAGAACCACTGAAGCAGCACTTACTGCGTTGGGTGGGGGCTAACGAGCGTGCAATGTTCGACCTCTCATAGCAACGCGAGCTGGAGCATCAAGACTCTCCTGGACCAAAGAGTTGCGGAGAGACGGCCCAAGGCTCTTCTTTATTAGCAGCGCCAGATGTTGCACCCGTCCTAAGGCTTTCGAGGCACAGGCAAAATTCGACTGAGGAGACGTCCCACCACTCATACGAAGCATGACAGAAAAGCATCGACATGGATCTCATATATTGTTCACTCGTACTCTGACAGTATGCTTCAACTGTGGCAAGGATTCCACATCTCGCAGCGTGGATGACGGGTTTTGAAACTAGCTAGCTCTGTGAGCTCATCGGAATTCCAGGAGCCAGGAACTGGGAGAAGCAAGGCCTCCAACTAAGGCGTTCATGGTGATTTTGCCAGCCATCGAAGGGCTAATGAATAGGCTTGATGAGTAGAAGAAGAACAAGAAGAAGGAAGAAGAAGAAGGATCGGAATGGCTGCGAAATGACTCACCTCCTTCCTGAACCAGCTGTCTTGGCATGGCTACACTCTATAGAAAGATGACACGACAGTAGCCACAACCTCACGTACATATATATATTACTATCTCTATCACAAACATTTTTCATTTCAGTCGCTCATATATGTCCCTTGTTACACCAAGCAAAATGTCACAGTTTTCCATCAAAGATGCTACCGCCGAAGATGTACCGGCTATGGTTGACTGTTTCTTCGCAGCTTTCAAGAACGATGTCTTGGTGGGTAACCTCGACAAAAATGTAGACCCTCAAGCGAGAGACAAAAAGCTTGGAAATTGGATGATTGGACTTATGAAAGAGGCGGAGCAGGAAATAAATGGGACGAGGTTTTTCAAGGCTGTAGACGAGAAGGGGTTAGTTCATGTTATCCTTTTCTCCTTGATGTGATACATTCACTGCATGATTGCAGAAAGTTACATTGTTGAAGAATGTTTCGAAATACATGATGTAGTATGTTTCGGCCAAAGTGTAGTCATACAGAAGACGATATCCTTGCTCAATTTCACAACATCTCAGAAGATGATGAGCCATATAAAATCACATTACCACAAAACTGACCAACATCTACCACCTCTAGCAACCTCGCTGGCTTCGGCAAATGGATCTTCCCCATAACACTGAACGCAGACCAACAAGCCGAACGCGATCGCATCGACACCAAAGCCAAAACAAATCCCGAGCCAGAACTCCCTGGGACTAATATATCGCTATCAAAAGACTTCTTCGCACAACTCAACGTAAACCGCAAAAAGCACTGTAACGCGGAAATCGACTACTTTATGCATATTCTAACGATTCTTCCTCAATATCATCGTAAAGGGCTAGGCACTTTGCTGTTGAAGCATGTTTTGGATATTGTGGATGAGCAGGGGAAGAGGTGTTATATTGAGGCGAGTGCTGCTGGATTGGCGTTGTATAAAAGGTTTGGGTGGGTGGAGGTGGATGAGATAGTGATAGATATGACGAAGCATGGTTGTGAGGGTGGTGTTGTGAGTCAGAAGTGTTTGATGAGGGAGCCGATGCGGAAATGAGGTATGGCTGCCAGCGCAGATGCATTGTATTATGATGACTAGCTTTTTGGTTATTGCCGTCACTAGTCTTACAGCTGAATGCCGGGGGTATGTCGAGTATTTTGCAAACGCAAGATGTCTGTCGAGAAGACATCCTTCTATTGTCAATCAAAAGCATAACGCTCCTTTGACCAACATGAAGCTTACAACAAGCTTCAAATCGGTATGGCACAGCTTTCGAAGGTTTATATCTTAGCCGGGAGCTTCGAACACATAGTTAACAATGAGTCAATGATTTGGGCTTGCAGTTTCTGCTGAAGATTAAGCCAGGCAGGGTATAGGCTTGTTTGATATTAAACTGCCCGGGTTAGCGTTACGGACACAGCATTGTGTACGGCGAGGACAAGACCCGCTACGTCTCTCCCAATGAATTTGAACTGGACATGAATGCGATTGCGGAATCGAGTGTTGGCGTCTAAACACGAAACAACAGCTGAAACATGTTTCAGATCCGCTCCACTTCTCCAGCTCCACTTTTGCCCGCTGTGCATGTCTCACAACTCTCTTGTCGCTTCCTCGTCCATCCACCGCCATCCCTCGCAGTCTCCTTCAATCCAACATCATAGCGTACTCATTATGCTACCTCTACTCCAACCACATCGCCCACAGCCATCTCACGTGGCATCTCACCCTTTATCGCCACAATATCAACAACAGATTCGTCCTTTTATATCTCCCCGCAATCAGCTTGAAGCATTGCCTCCACACAGCACACCACCATCGTATGACCCAGCACTACGACATCCAGTCTTCCACTCACTAGAGCATTGGCACCGTCTCCCTAGCGCTTTCGTCCAATTAGGCATCACTGCAAGAAATGAAGGCATACATCCAATCACGCAGGGATATGTTTGTGCGGATAAACTAAGAAAGACTGGGCCGAAGCTTTGATCTCATGCTCGCCGCAGATATTCTTGAACAGCCTCTATAGCAGCCTGGACTTTGTAGCCAACATGCTCTGCAGATTACTCGAGGCTTGGGCCAGATTTTAATTTAGAACTGTCACCAACACACAATTTTCATGCTTAGAGCTAGAACCTCCACGTGATAGTGGAAGACATTCATAGCCATGCTGGTTTAACGACAGAATTAAGCTGGAGACTATATTTGCATATGCCACATTGGCCACGACCAGCACGATCCTTACGCTGTCCCCATCCGGTGAAGCAGTTACGTAGTGCCAGAGTACAATTCTCTAGTTGGAGTCACGCGACAAGATCTCCTAGAGGCGAGCAGCGATGTATGGATATACCATCTTCCTATAGGTTCTCCTGTTTATGCGACCCTCTCTTGCCAGCTTTTTGTACATGAGAGAAGCCTGATTATGAGTGTGAATGGCATGAATGACGGTTCATAGTTACGTGAAACAGGCAAGGGCATGCAAGCTCGAGCTGCACGAGATGCGCAGGAAGAGGCACGTCCGATTATGGTGTTTTGGCATGCTCGACCAGAGCATAGCAAGATCCAAAATTATTTCTACGTCACTACTCAACAAGTTGGGGGGACGAAGCTATAGTGATGAGCTGCACTTATTAGATTGTCTCTGGCCAGAAAGACCTATACACGCTAGGACTGAAAAGCAGACTTTCACCTGTCGAAATGACGACAGTGTCCTGCAGACTTAGCGCAGTACCGCAATACCACATCCTTTGTAATCTGCGTCATGCCTCGGATGAGTGCGTGATATTGGTGCAGTCAACGTTATCAGACAGGTACTGCTATGCGAACCTGATCAAGGCTCGACGCCTACAGAGATGCGAATCTCTTCAAGGCACGGCAACTGTTAGAAATGCCGGTCTCATCACAAAATAATCGAAAGTGAATAGACCATGGTCTCTTACAGGCATTGTTATGCGATACTACTCCAGCATAATGCAAGCCAACAGTCCACACAGCATCGGCGACACTCATGCCATACACTGCTCAATCCGCTCCAAGATGCTTTGCGACCAAATTCAAAATTCTCGTTATTCACAGCCGAGGAACCAACTGTGCACATCATGCAAGTTTGTAGAGGTGAACATGTTACATCGAGGAAAGATGAGCTTGTGAGCATCGAGATTCTAAATGTGATCGAGTGTAAAAGCCTGTAGAAAAGATTGAGGAATGAAAAAACTCGCTAAGATACCTCTATAAAGAGGATCCTTCTCGATCAGGTCTACAGGAAAGCGTGCTCTACATCGTCACAATCTGATGACCATGAACACACACGCTGAGTGCAAAGTATCACATGACGTGGCAGCAGATTCATGAGAACTTGTACCCTCGTCTCGCGCTTCGTGCGATGTTGTCGTCGTCCCAGAAGCGATCGTTTCGAGTAGCCACTTGAGCAACTGCCCTTCTATATTTGGTCTTACACCACACTTAGCCATTGCTCCGTGATCTGTTACTCAGAACTAGTTTATGAATCGAACATTACTAAGCTTGTAAGTCCAACATTACTAAGCTAGGGATGCTATATTACAAGGCCACGGTCCCTATTCAGGCTTCCGACTGTCTATGAACTGGAATAAGGAAGCATTGGGATAACCCAAAGCCACCTCATCACGAAAGAGATCTGCGCGATGGACTCTGTGCCTCCTCCTCCTCCACCACAACAATATCGTAGTGTCCGAGGCACCTTGGCGACGACGTGGGTGGAACTTCAAAGAATCATCGTCTAGTATCAGCCTCTTACGTGACATATTATTGCGTGAGGAGGTTGTACCACTACTCTCAGCCAGTAGATTTGCGCCTCGGTTTCATCTTCTGAATTGACGGAAAGGCGGCCGCAAGCAGCAGGTACCCGGGTGGATGTCGGATGGAGGCTAACGTGAAGCTTTCGTGGCTGTCGTGGCTGATGATGCTTAAATCTATTACTCTAACTGCTACGGAGCCGAGGCCTGGCCTACGACGTTCTTGTTCCACCCTTTTGCAAACCAATAACAGGTTACGCATCTGACGGTTTGATGTTCAATTAAGGTTATGCAGGCCGATCAATAGATCTGGGCGGAGAAAACCAGGGTCTTGGGGTATGTCGATCTTATTTTCTCCTCATTTTGGATCTGCAACCTAGGCACTCCACACCGTTCTTGACCAACAGGCTTGGTGTTTTGTTGGTAAAAGCATAATCATCGCGTGAGGACATGCTGACCTACAGCGTTCATCTGACTGGATATGCTTCGCTCCGCATAGTTTGCGGAGAATGAGCAACATGATGATCTTATGTGATTTGCCTTCATCATTTCATTATTGTAACATGAAGCCTCGGTACCATCGTTGTATTCGTAGCGTGGCAAGAGCATCATGGCGGATATATTAGGACGAGCAGTTCCTCGCCAAAATTATCCATCATCAGATTCAAACACAACATCTCAGACATCAATTCCCATTACCACAACTCAGACATCAGACATCAATCATAACAACCAATACCATCTACAATGAAGAACACCGTCCTCTTCTCCGCTCTCCTCTCCTCTGCTTCAGCCTTCCCATGGGTAGTCAACGCACCTGGTGTTGACTCTTCCATGCTTAGGAAGCGTCAACAATCTGGTGGAAGCAACCCTGGAGGCCCAGCCACATGTCCCTTTAACGCAAACCACAAGGGCGCAGCTCCTTTCAACCCAGCCTACCCATACAACAGCGCACAGAATGGACAACCTGGTAAGGGAATTGGAGGCTATAAGGTTCCGGCCGATGGCGACACAGCGCATTACTTTGTTGCACCTGGCCCTAACGACATCCGTGGACCTTGCCCCGGCTTGAACGCTGCCGCAAACCACAACTTCCTTTCTCACGATGGTATCACAACATTTAACGAGTTGGTCGATGCTCAACAGAACCTCTACAACGTCGGTTATGACTTAGCCCAGCTGTTGGCTATCCTCGGTCTGACCCTTACCGACGGCGACCTCGTCACCGAGAAGCTTTCCATCGGATGTGATGCCACAACCCGCACATCCATCAATCCTGTCCTGACCGGCAGCGAGCCCGGTCTTGATGGCCACAACAAGTTCGAAGCAGACACATCCCTCACCCGCGACGACTACTTCTTGGGTGATGGCGACAACTTCAGCTTCAACGGCACACTCTTCGGCATGATGACCCAGACCACCGGCGGTAACTACGACCGCTCTGGTCTTTCTCTCTACCGCAAGCAACGCTACGACCAGTCCCTTGCCGAGAACCCCAACTTCTACTTCGGGCCGCTGTCCCTCCTCCTCTTTGGTGCCGCTTCATTCTTGTACGAGCTCATGCCCTCTGGCACCAACAATTACGCTCCTGATATTCCCACCATCTCCTCCTTCTTCGGTGCCAAGCAAGACGCCCACGGCAAGTGGCAATTCAACAACATGGAGAAGATCCCTGCCAACTGGACTAACCGCGTCTCACCCTACACCAACAACGACGTCACCACTGAGATTCTGGCCATGTATCTCGAGAACCCTGTCCTCTTTGGCGGCAACACTGCTGCTGGTAGCTTCGACGCCCTCAACTTTGGCTCCATCCAGAACGGAAAGATCCCTGCCAACATCAGCCCTCAGGTCACTTCCTGCCTTTTGTACCAGTTGGCTACGCAGTCTATTCCTTCTTATGCCAATGGTGTTATTACTCCATCTGTCGCTGCGCTCGACTTTGTCGTCAGCAAGCTCGGCACACAGTTGACCAACTTGGGTTGCCCCATTCCTTTGACCAAGTAGGTGGATGATGATTTGTATCATAGGAAGATTATGATACGAGTGTATGATTACTGGGGAAGGGTGCTGGAGCTGGAGCTGGAGCTGCAGCTTCGTGACTGGTCAAGCTGGCTAGCAAGTGGTGAAAAGTCATAACTTGTTGGTGTAGCTTGTGCATGGGAATATGTATTAATGTAGCATGTAGCGTTTTTTCACTGAATTGCAAGGAGTTTTTGAATATCCACACTACCATCTTTCTTCCTTTGCTGCCTTGCGAAACATCATCCCTCTTTCGTTACACAGTATAAAATATCTCTCAGATCAATCGTTTGTCTGAGATTATCCTCAAGTAGCGAATCCAGTCCACGACAACGTAGGTACCCTCCTATTCAGACTCTTCTTCACGACAAGTCTAGCTACAATAGAGGATAGCAGATGACCTTATAGCATAAATCTCCGTTGTCAACCGTTCCTATCTCGAATGAATCAAAGTAAGGCATTAAAAGGACTTTTAATAATTTTAATACATCACATACGAAGGACTTCTTGTGTATCACCTCTCGTCCATAATCATACTCTGAACAAAACTAGTCTAATCAACTCAACTTAAAAGACACTTCCCACCCAGACTGGTCTTCTGAACAAGCTTAGCTACAGTATAGGACAGTAGATGACTTCACAGTATAAGTCTTCATTGTCAAATGTTCGTATCGTAAACGGATCAAAAGTAAGATATGAGAAGGACTTCTGATGGAAATGTTCTTCATATTCTCAACCTAGCTATACTATAGATCCAGCAGATATAAAGCCCAATACGCGGAGAGGTGGTGATAACCAACTAGGCCGTAGGAATTCTCGCTACTCGGTCGTGCTCCAGGGATACCTTGACGATTACAAGGCTTGGATCTGGTCTCAAGCCTCTACCTTATCTCAATGCTCGAGTCGCAAGCTCCCAATCCTGGAGGTGTATGTCTCGTCACCAGTGACTTAGTGCACGGAGCACCACCGTCGTGCAAGCTGTCCACGAGTGGCTCATAATGTGGCTACTTCGTATCTGCCGTCGGGGGTGTCCATTTCCGTGCGTGAACGAGGCTTGGCTTGGGCTTGGGCTTGCTCGTCTTCTTGACACCATCATCAGAAGCCTCTTCAGCGTGCGCTCTTACTATAAATATCTTCTGCTGCAACCCCTTGCCGCACACTATCAGCCTCCTTCTGCATCTCAGCCTCCTTCTGTGTCCTCTCAGCATTCCAAAGAATCGCTATATCGCCCGTCTGCACCGCTGCCTTCATAGCTCTCCTATTCGGGCCCATCACGACACCCATGCCCCACACCTCTGCCCAAGTCATATCATCCGACCTCAAGCTCAGCAGTCTCGAACTCTTAGGCATAGTCTTCGTTGATGTGCCAATACGACATCTGCTCGCAGGACTGTCGTCCTTGCCTACTCTGCTCGCTTCGGGCAAGTAGATCCAGTCGCGAACAGATTCGGGAACCTCTTCTTTGACATGGCTAACGACGATGAGGGCTTGTTGATCAGAAAGGCCAGGCATTACTGCGTTTCGCGATTCACGGAAGGTGCGGGCACGCTCCTGTGGTCGACCGGGGGTAAACATGTGGTCTTTGGATGTTATATTGACCGGGCTGAGGATACGAGATTCACCGTGATCGAGAAACAAGAGGCATTTATCTCGAACATAGTCGTCCATGCCTCCAAATGCTTCGTCGAGAATCACGATATCCGGTTGTCGGACGATGGCGCGCAGGAAGAGGCAGACACGCTGCGCACTGAATGGCATTTCACCAAAGAGAAGTTCATCTGCCCATTCGAGGTTTGCAGTCTCTGCTTGCCCGACGTCGTACCAGTATGCATTGGCTTTTTCCATGTATTCTTCTTTGTTACCAGGAATAGCATATTCTAGTTTCTCTTGGCTAGTACGGCGAGTAGCGTCCTTGAGAAGAGTTGGATTCCAGCCCTTCGATGGGTTGAGCTCGCCTTGGAACCAGCGAAGGCAAGCGTCGATTTTTGCGTCACCGTCTGCAGTCAGTGCCCTCGGTTTGGAAAGAGGTGTTTCTGCAAAGGCAGATTCGAGGGATTGGCGGACAGTGAGCTTGTGAGGGAAGAAAGAATGGACTTCTGGAGATGAGTGGCCAATCCGTGCTTGCAATTCAAATACTGATAGTCCTGGAATACCTGATGAGGGCAAGCGATGACGACCGAACATTTTAAGTGGCTGTGAGTATGCTTGTGGATGATCGGATGTAATCATGGAGAGTAGAGTTGTCTTGCCAGAGCCTGATTTCAACACGACGTGTCAGTAAAATTGCTTGAAGCACCACACCCTGTTTCAATCAACATACCGTTAGGACCAAATACACCCCATCGATCACCTTTTCTCACGGTCCAGAACAAGCCCTCCTCATCATATCCTTCCTGGCGCCAACCACCAAGCACAGTCTTGTCACCGTATCTCACGGTAATACCATCCATTTCGATAACAGGTTCACCTAATTGAGCAGGAATCTGATAAGCATAGGTGATTGTAGGATACGCATGTCTACTCCAAGACTGAGCAACTTTGAGGAGAGCCTCACCTACACCAGCCTTGACCAACGTGGCAGGATCTCTATCTCCTTCTTTGATCTGCTTCTGCGCTTCCTGTATCTTTTTCGCGAATCTTGCTGAACGACGAGTAGGATCTGGCATTGGTCCAAGAGGACTGAGACGTCGTCCAAACTCGGAGAAGTTAAGTGGAACGGTGTTGTTGTCGTACTCGACTTCTCTTGGAGTCTCCGAAAATGCCGTTGCCGATTCCATCACTGATCTTGAAACCTCTTCTACAGTGCCTTTGTAAGCTACGTCGATCTGGCCTTGACCGGGCAGGAACATGACATGAGTTATCCATTCGGGTATGGGATCTTGAGGTCGTAGCGCAAGTAGAATGCGAGGATTGCTCGATTCTGCTAATTGACCAAGTAATGGAGAAAGATGAACTGTCGTCGGCGGGTCAAGCCCCATGAATGGTTCATCTAGCAGCAATAGTTCTGGCTTCCCGAGCAGTGCTTTTGCTATCCTTGCTCTTCGAGTCTGCCCATTGCTTAAATTGCTCACTGGCATTTTCATAAGATCGTGTAACTTCAAGTCCTGCACGACTCTTTCGAGTAACGATGTGTCTATTTCATCTGTGCGCTCGCCGGGATTGAGCTGTGTATTGCCTAGCAGAAAGTCCTGCAAGGAGAAGTCTGTAATCTCTCGTCTGCTCTCGTATCGAGCACTCAGATACGTTCCCATACCACTCAACCCTCCCGGCTTGTTATCGAACCCTACATACTGTATCGCCCGACCAGGATAGCGTAGTCGGCTATCTTTTGCAGCAATTTCTTCTGTAGATAGAAATGGATATGTTCTTGCATTAGGAGGAAAGCATAGGTATTGTCCTCTTAGTATTTCCAATAATGTGGTCTTGCCAGCATTCGAAGGTCCTACAACAGCCCAGTATTGGCCATCTTTTTCAGCAGCAAACTCAAAGGTCAAGCCAGGAAACAGTGACGGGTTGATCAAGGCCTCCTCCTCTGTAGCATCTGGCAAAGGCTGCTGGCGATAGAAAGTGCCATTGTTAATGCGCACAAGCGGCGGACGTGCCAGAAGGCGTCGCCCGGTGGAGAAGAGCCTATTCCTGTGTGTACATCGAGGTAAGAACCTTCTCATTGAGTCCATTGGGACAAGAACCTCCTCATCTCGTTGCTGCCACTACTGCACGCTCCTTCCACTTTTTGCCTTGACACCAACACCGAGACGGAGTCGGGTCCGGAGAGCTTGCGTCATACAAATACCAGAAGCAATCCGTCCTCAATCAACACAGCGAACCATCGTTCACTACATAGCTCTGAAACACATCTAAAACCAACAATAGCATTACGAAGTCCATAATCGACGTTACCGAAGGACTGAAGGTCCAAACTCACGTCCAATCACGACCAGCCAGCCACCAATACCACCATCGCAATCGCCATCATGTCCAACAAGCCGACCTCTACACCTACCGCCTCCCACGCCAGCACTCCCTTGCTCTATTCATGCATAGCATACAACACAACCATCCTCGCCGAACACACCGCCTCTCCCTCCTCCGCCACCGCCAACCTCGCAACCATTATTCTCCCTAAAATAACGCACTCTCACTCGTCCAAACTCTCCTTTGCCCACCACGACCATCTCATCCACTACATCTCCCTCTCAGACACAGATTACACAGCCTCAGCTTCGCGTCTCGCCTTCCTAGTCATCGGCAAAGCAAGCGTGGGACAACGCGTCCCGTTCGGGTACTTGGTTGAAGCGCAAAAGAAGTTTCTCAGCCAGTATGATCCCGAGCGCACAGAATTCGACAAGTTACCACCGTACGGCTGTGCTGCGTTCAACAGCAAGCTTAAGGAGATGATGGTGCAATATGGTGCGACGGCAGAAGGCAGAGAAGATGCAATCGGTGTAGCAAATCGGGAGATTGAGAATGTCAAGACGATTATGGTTGAGAATATTGAGCGAGTGTTGGAGAGAGGTGAGCGGATTGATCTGTTGGTGGATAAGACGGATAGGTTGGGAGGAAGTGCGAGAGATTTCAGAGTGAGGAGTCGTGGGTTGAGGAGGAGGATGTGGTGGAAGAACGTCAAGTTGATGGCTCTGCTTGTGGTGGTGGTTGTGTTTTTAATGTATATCTTTGTTGGGTTTGGATGTGGATTACCTGGTAGGTTGAGGCGCTATTTGGAGACGAAGATGTCGGCTAACGATGTTTATAGCATGGCAGAGATGCACGAGGCGGTCATGAACGAGTCTGCATTGGAAAGGTATAGTGTTCTTTGGTCTTGACTGGCGTGGAGTTGTAGGATGAGTTGCTCGGTGTGGTACTCAGAGCAATCGAGTCGGTGGTGCTAAGTTGTTTTTGGCTGTTTCTCACGGCTACGTTTTATGAGCTAACAAAACGTTATTCGATACTAAGAGAAAGGGTATTCGACAGACAGTGTTTTTCCTAATCATTAATTGTACATATTGATGTAGCCCTCTCCAGCTATTGAGTGTGCCACTGCTTGCGTGGATTCAAGGGCATAGACCTGCCTTTCTAACGTAACTCCTACTGGTGTGATTGCATCTGCCCACTCGGTGTAACCTCATTGAAATCCCAATGTGCTCATCATTACCCATCAACGTACGACATCCTCACCTCTACCAATTCATACCCAACCTCTGTTCCATCTCCGCATGCACATCCGCCACAACCCTTCCACCCTCGCTCGCTCCATCTCCACTGTACACATCCTCCCATCCATCAATCTCACAATCCCTACCCAACAACACATCCTCATGTAACCCAGCACAACCCCTTCCACCAAGCACACTGGGCCTCGCCGCGTCTCCATTCCGAACTGTCAGCAATTCCATCTCCCGTGTCAAAACCGCAGACACTCCATATTGACGACGTAGTAGCGCGTGTTTGAGGTTCTGTTGCGTGCTGCGCCAGTGGGCCAGGCGCGCTTCGAGAGGGTGAGTGGATGTGAGAGGAGTGGGAGCTGTGCTGCTGGTGGCGTGTGTGGTGGTGGTCGATGTGGAGAGGGTGTTGAGAGGTGTTTGGGAGGCGCGGAGAGTGTCGTAGAGACCTGGGGCGGAGGGAGCGGAGTGTATTGAGGTTTGGGTGGTGGGATGTTGTGCGGCGGGAGCGATGCGGAGTGTGTTTGAAGACTGTGATGAGGAAGAGTGTGAGTTGAACGAAAGATGAAAGTTGCGTGTAGGTGAACGTACCATGATTACAGATCTCGTGTTCGAAGCTAGTTTTCAGGAAATGTTGCTTGGTTTATGGTTCGAAAGACGAGATGATTCAGAAGGAGATGAATTGTACTGAAATCGAGGTTCGGTTAAAAGGTATTGATGGTGACGGGTGACGAGGCATGTTCTTGCCTCACGTTGGTTTCAGATCTTGGACCCTGGCTTGATTAATAATATATTATTTGTCTTCTACATTTTGTTTTATGCAGCCTTTCTGCTACGTCTAGAGCCAGCCTTCTTCTTCTCTTCTTCTACAGGCTGTAAAGGTTCCTTCACATCTTTACTCTGGCCCTTTTCTTCCTGTTCCTTCCTCAGACGTGCCCTTTTCAACGCACCCTCCTTTTCCAGCGCCTCAATAGCTTGCTCAGTCATCTCCCACAACTTCTTCTGCTTCGCCTCATCATAAACATCGTCCTTCACCACCTTATACTCCATGCATTCCTTGAGCAATATCCCGCCATCACCACGAGCATAACTACCTTCCATTGCACCATGAAGTAACGTCTGTGCGCCTTGTTCCGGACCCTTCAAAATGAACCACCACAACGGCCATGTTACAAGATATAATGCCAGAACCCATAGACTTCCAAATGTAATGAATCTCCTCATCCCAGGCGTCCGTGAATAGCCCGGATCTGCCATGATGACTTTTGCGTTCATGGGAAATCCATCAGGACGCTTGTAGGACGAGAGATGTTTTTGTAGTGCTGCCGCAAATGTCATGAGTGCTAGTTTCGAAGAAGCGTATGTCGCGCCAGGATTTTTTGGTGTCATGGCTTCGCTGGATTTGCCAGCATGTTGCCTCAGCAGTGGAATGTGCTCGGGGAGCTGGCCACCCAGATATGAACTACAAGTTGCTATAATGACGCGCACATCTCGATCTGGTGGCTGTACACGCAAAGCAGGACTGAGTATGCTGAGAAGATGGAAATTGGCCAGGTAGTTCACCGCAAAGGTTGATTCTACTCCATCAACAGAAGCACTGATGCTAGATCCTTTTGGCGTCATATTGTCTGCACAAAGTATAACCATGTCAAGTCGTCGAGGAGGAGCATTGTCAATCCATTTTGTAGCAAAAGTGCGTATACTGTGCAATGAAGCAAGGTCGACTTGCTCGGCTGTAATGAGTTCGTTGTTTGTCTGCTCGCGAAGGTCTAGGATATATTCTGACAGGAAGTGGTCGTTTAGAGGATGTTGTGTTAAGAGGACTAGCTGTGCGCCTCGAGAGGCCAGCTCTCGTGCTGTTGCTTGACCTATACCAGATGTGCCTCCCTTGCAATTGTTAGCTTTTGATGTCACAGTGACTGAAAATGATGCTTACTGTTATGATGACAACTTTGCCATGCATATCCCTCTCTGCTGTGTTACGAGCACCACCAAAGTAGATCTTGAGGACATAGAGAAAGAACAGGACAGGCAGGGTCTTCAGCGTCGGCAGTACGTATGGGACGTCGAGGAAGCCACCCTCCCACAAGAAGTGGCCTATTATTTCGACTGGCATGGCGAGGATATCACAAATCTAACTGAACACGACATTGTTGTTTTTTGATGATGAACGTTTCAGATCTGCTTCAGATGTTCGGAGTGCTGCCCGTCAATGTGATTGGGCAGAAACCTTGGGCGAAGATTAACTGACATAAAAACATGAAACCATCTTTGCTGGTTGTTGTTTGCCTGTTCGTCCTCCCATCTATGAATGCGCCCTTTCTGTGAACTGTCGGTGATGGAGGGAGACAATAATGTCTCCATGCCGCATTACCAAGGCCAGACCAAACGTTGTGTGACGTCTTCGTGCAGATGTCCACGCTTGAACGAAACCAACTTGCTCCCTGCTCATGTAAAACTACTAGGTTCACCTAAGTAATACCGTCACACAATCCACCATGCCTAGTAAAGGAGTGCATGTCTACGCTTTCATCGCAGTGCCAGACTGCAAAGTCATCATCTCCGTTCCAGGAGAAACAGTTGAAGCTAATGAGCCAAATACTTTCTTCACACATATGCTCGAAGTCGACAAGGCTAAGCTAGGAGGTGTCTTCAAGATGACAGGCAGATTCAGCTTTCAGGTAAACCGTGGGGACACCACCCTCACGGAGCAATGGGTCGAGATCAATGCTGTCACTGGCAGCTTGGGTGATGGGACCATGAAGAATATGAGCGAAACCCCATCGATAGTACAGGACGACCTCATCATTACATATGGCTTTTACGACGCAGGCAGTGGAGGTGAGTCTGGTCTTACCAGTATGGATCAATGCTATGTGACTGTTACCCCAAACTACTCAAGATGGCAGGAGGAGCTCGTGCCACCGGGATCTGACGATAAACCATTCTCCCGGTTTGTTCTACCTGCTGCTCACGATGTTGGGATGAACACCATGCAGAACGCTGTTGCCCTATTAGCACACTCGGGCGACGCAATAATTAAAATGGTCATGGAGCGATTCAAGCTCACAGGTCAACTACATTTCGGTCTCGGGGACAAAGCCATTGCAAAGATCGCCCCAGCCATTATAGTCAGCTTGTCAATAACCCAAAAAGACACATTGCCGACAATGTTGGCTATCGGAGCAAGATATTTCGAGTTCAGACCAGCATTTTGCGTGGACAAGGCACAACCGAACATGCCTATTCCAGACTCGATGTATTTCCAGCATGCGTGTATCCCTGGCATGGCTTTCGAAGAGTTTCTGGAGGATGTGGTTACTTTCCTTGTTGAGCATCAACATGAGATAGTAGTCACACAACTACGTTATGATGGTATCCTCGCTGGTTGTAGACGTCCGACAGATCAGGAGTTGGACGATGTGATTAATAAAGCTCTAGAAGGTAAATGCCTTGTGAGAGGAACCGTAGACGATATGCACAATATGAGTATCAATGAACTACGTTCGACCGGTCGACGTTTCATCATATTCAACCCAGTTTCGTCATTCTCCACATACACAGACGAGGCCAATGCTACCACAAACGGAGATACAATCATTCAACAGTTTGAACAAATGTCGGCAGAAAGGCAAAGTGGCCAAGCATTCACCAATATCCAATGTCAAGCCACAGCTACGAATATCAGAAATGCTGTCATATATTCTGCACTATCCGCGAATGCTTCAAATTCTTGTTTGATGTCGACAAAAGCTATTTGTGATGCAAAGACTCTGCCATGGATAAGAGATCATGCTTTGGAGAAGCTAACGGAAGAGCAGCTGATTGTTTGCATGGTATGTCGTCAAATCTGTGTATTGGTAATTCCTCTGATTAACTCTTCTTAGAACGATTTCATTGATGGCGCTACTGCAAATGTTTGCATCGAGCTCAGTAGACAACGACTTTCACAGTGATTTTGGTGATGTGAGGGGTGCCGCTGGTGCTTGGAGGAGTGCCGTAAATAAAGGAAGACATTGCAAAAGCTTGCGAATGATTTCATTTTGTTCGTTCACAGATCCGTACTGCTCGTTCAACTCATCCATCGGGCAGTGTGGGACTAAGTGGATAGCTTAGTGCTAAGGAGAGGCCAAAGATAGAAAAATACTAGGTAGTTGCTGAAGAAAGAAAGTTTTCACGTGTATAGCTCCAGAGTTCGGAGAAAGTGCTAAAATTCAGAGTGTAGTTTTCAGCGAATAGCAACAATAGAAAGCTTGTTGACAAAAGCATTATCGGAGAAATCGATTTGACATTTCAATGATAGAAACGATCCGGGAAAGCAAGATCTCATTTACGGAATCGTTGGCCGTGATGAAGGACACCCTTTGAGGCTACAAAATTCTTCGCTAGCGGATTCCATCCACAAGACAACTTTGACATCTGGTATGATGTGCAGCAATTCGACCATGCTGTGAGAGGAAGGAAGGATTGAAGTGGTGCTAGCACCGTCGTAGCCAATTGTGACCTTCTTCGGTATCCCGGTGCAACAATGCTGCTGTCGACTGCTAGATTGGTGTCCACTGTGCGATCTTGTTTGCGTTAGCCATGGAGACATATGGAAATCCGCAAGTAGTAGAAAGACATCCAAGTTCGCCAACCGCAGTGCGGTCTGAAGTGCCGACCTGCGATATGAGATGTGTGTGAAAAGCCAGGAGCTAAATCTAATATCTCTCTTCCCAGCCTTCACAGACCACCACCAATATCTCGACCTCATATATTGGCACTTCCTCCAGGATCAAGGATCTTCGAGAACACTCGCGATACGATCGCGGCAACATCTATACAAAGTACATCGGCACACTCTGCACCACCTCCTCCTCCTCCTTCCATCCAGACACGACGTATCAAGAAGCCCAAAATGGCCGAAGAACAGGCCATGGCAGCCCTGAACGCACAATTGCAACGACACTACTCCCATCCAGAGGAGGCTTCAGAGGAAACCGCGAGTTGCGGAATCGAGCAGTATTGTCGAAGATGGCACGAAATATGTTCCGGTCTACTGCGCAGCTTGTACAGTGGCTTGAAACTGCGTTGATGATTTAGGTGGCCGCACTGGACACCTCAGAAAGTTGTTACACATAGGCGAGACTTTCCCCTAGCCTAAGACGTCGTCCCACGACCGCAAAGCCTATAGTTGGATTCGTCTCTAGGCCGTCCCGCTCCGGACGTCTGTATCACTCGAATTCCTATGATATGATACGTGTACAGCAAGTCGCGCATCTTGGAATAGCAGATGCCAGGTATGGGAGCTATGAAGATAGTGGCAAGAGGAATGTGCAGCTAAGGGTGGTCATTTTACCTTTTTGATTGCAAACTACATCTATCGTCGTGGACAGAATCGCAATGTTTCGCGTCAGCCACCCGTTTATACCCAACGCCACGATCACTCGCGTGTCACACCTGTTGTCCTTCGTCTCTGGGACCTTACAATGCTGCCAACATTCTTGGTGTACTAAGCAGCGAAGATCCTAGTGTTATCTAGAACATTGGCAACCGGCTCACGACCATTGCAATCCATATAGGAATCATTTGTATCACTTTCAAGTGTGGGTATGCCATGCCATTGGATCTCAATGACGGACAGCGCATAGAGTCGGCACTGGTTTTCTATCAAGCATATTGCCGATCCGTCTTGATCTGAGATTACGTCTATTCGGACATTCTAGCTTCAACTTGGTTGTACAACACAACAAAATAATGTGAATTCTTTGACGAAGAGGAACCCCAGCAGTATCTCAACAAAGCTAGGCTGACAAGCCTCTCGCGAGGGAAGGCTATTGTTGAGGTCCATGATGCACAATACTCGACAAACAATCGAGACACTGATCACACGCAAATTGGGAAGAGTGCCTCGATAACCCTCATGCGGACATCTCGTCTCGTCAAAATTCCATCCTCAATATTCCAATCGATTCCTGTGTCTCGAAGCTGCCCAGCACTCCCCACAATCAACACCGCCGCCAAGCGTCGATGTTCTGACACAGCTGTCCTCGATGAGGTGGAGACTCTTGACACCAGGTACGGCCGAGAATATGTCAAACGCCCTGGCCTTGACCGGCCTTCTCAACGTGCTGTAGTCATCGAGCAGACCTTGCACGCTCCTGTTATTGTTCTAATTGGTGTCGATACGTTGCTGATGTTCAATTTCCACCACTTTCCAGCACGAGATGTTGAGTTTGAGCCTGTTGCTGAGTTTGAGCCTGTTGTTGAGTTTGAGCCTGTTGCTGAGTCTGAGCCTGTTGCTGCTGTGCTTGATTCGATCCTGTATTCATCACATGGCGTCATACTGGGTATTCAAGATGTTCCTCCTTTTGCTCGGGTCAAGAATGAGCCTGAGCAGGTTCCATCTCATGGGATCTTGCTACGAATGGGTTGTAACACAAATCCATATATACGGTAAGCTGTCTTCACGCACATTTGGCGCGAAATGCTTGGTGACATACAAGTGTAAAGAATATGAGTGGCGAACAACCCTCTTCGATCTTAGCCCATTGGCCTTGGCACTCAGACCCACATCGTCAGCTTCCGTCTAATCTTGTTGTTGTTTTGTGACACCTGTTGATCCAGCTTCTCGAATTTAACTAAACTGACTTGTGCCAGCTTCCTCGATTCTCCAGTAACATCAGCGCAATCGCTAGAATGGACTTCACAGATATCTTGTACGTCTGCCCCTTGACGGCGCGCTTGACATTTGCTTGGCTGCTGCCACAACAAAGTACTTCCCTAGGACAATGCTGATAGACTCTTCCACAGCCGCATTGTCAACCTCGCCGTGGCCGTATTCATGGTCCTCGGCGGTATCTCTCAAATATTTGCCCTCAGCTTGTAAGCCACACTCCGCGCCGTCCCAACCAATGCGCCAGGCACAAGGAGCATACTCATACGAAGATACAGACAGAATATAATCATCGGCGCATACGTGATACTCTTCGGCGTCGGTCAGTACTCAAAACCATTATTTATTCTCAATCGCAAGTCAAGAAGTAGCCAGCTAACATGATCGAATCACCTTAGGCACTGGTTTCCTCGAGTTTCAAATCCCCCCTGTTATTGCCAAATATGCCTCTTTCATGTTCTCTTTCATTGGACGCGGCGTCTGTACGTAAACTCTTTTGTACCACAACCATGACTTCCTGGAAAGGCCTGCAATAAATAGCAAAAGATGAGCTAGAATAATGCTTACATGTCTCAAACAGTCTACATCTTTATTGGTTCTATCATTGTAGGCACGAACTGGTGGCACTGGGTTGTAGGAACGATCATTGGTATCGTTGGAATCGCATACGCTGTGCTTGAGTTCATCCCAAGCATTGAGCCGCCAGCCAACATGCGGTAAGATGGTCAAGATATACGTGCTGCTTCGAGCATTGCTGACGAGATATTGACAGTGACGCCGATCCTAGCTGGGGTGCTGAGCAGATCTGAGAAACGATATAAGCTGCTTCGTTGGTGTGTTATAAGGACATGCTCGTTGGGAACTAAAACTCCAAACTCACAAGATCACAAGTGCAACAGAGGATTAAGATATCTTTGATCTAAGAATGCAACACAGCTATATCTGAGGATCTTAGTCTACAATTTACGACAAGCATGTTATCATCTTCCTCAAAATGGGCACGATCATGCATGATAAAACACCTCTTCCATCTCTCTCCACCAACCACCACCCTTACTACTCACAGCCCCCTCATTCAGACTCTCCTGCATATGATCCGTGACCTTCCACCACCGCTTCGTCTCCTCATCCTCTGCTATTTTCTTCATATCTCCATCGAAATCTGTACCAGTGTATTTGAAACTTGCGAAAAGCAATCCTCCTTTTGGATCATAGTATATGCTATAGTCATGTATGTTTGAGGCCGTGATACGGTGGAGGACGCCTGGCCAGACTTCAGAATGGATCTTGATGTATTCTGAAGCGTGCTCTGGTTTCAGTCTGATGTATTGACCTATTCTTTTGATTGCTGGTGAGGAGGAAGAGGACGTGTTGATGGGTGTGAATTGGCCTGTTGTGGCGGCATCGACGGCGGGATTGGCAATGGACATGACTGCGTAACAAGGACGGCGTTGCAAAGATGTGGTTTATCGTTGGTGGTGGTTATTCAAGTCAAACATCTTTAATATCACTGACTGAAACAGGACTCAATGAAGTCGGGATAGCATTGCACCGAGTGTAGCTTCGTGGCGTACGAAGTACATCCAGGAAAACCCACCTCGAATAACCTCGATCACCTTGGTGCCATGCATCATCCATTATCTAGCGCTAATGTTAGCTCTTCAAGCAACGAGCTCTCATTTGTGCAGGGAGATGCGATCTTATTCGGTGTCAGCTGGTCTATGGGAGAAGTCGGACTTGAACGATAACGGAGGCGGCGAAATTCATTATTGCACCTCCATCGACTTCTTACATTGAGTCACGGTTTTGAACTGCTTGCATTGCCTCTTCCACTAACTCTCTGTTCCTTGTTTTTCTGGTGATACAATTGTATTCGCATTGGACTGTTTTCCAATTCATATCTGTCTAATAACTACCAACTATTTAGTGTGCTGCATCGACTTTTTGGACGCCACGGCATTTCGATTGACTCATTCAATCTCGAGGACCTCGACTCCTACGACATCCACAATATCCTTTTCGGCGCGTCCTCTGGCAATTGCAAGATTGCTGGCGAACCTGCATAGATCTCCGTCGAGAGTCTAACCGTGAATTCCCCAAACCCATACTCTCCGGCGCAATCGAAGCTAATAATCTTATCACCAGATATCCTCACAGCATATGAGAAGATCTTCTTCCTCCTGCTAAATGGTGTTCAAGCCAATCAACCTCGCACGCCAGGGTCTCGTCAAGACATTCACGCATAACTACGCCCAATCTCTGCTCGCCGCTTCTCAAACCTCATCCGCCTCGCAAAACACCTTCTTTTCCTTCCAGAACAACGTCTCTCACGTCTTTGGGAAATCTGGCCCTCCTACTGTCTTCCAGAATGCTTTTCCAAATCACTCAAGCTCAGCTGGCTCTGGTGCAGATTCAGGATCAGGCGCTGGCGCCAAGGCTGGACATGGCAGTTCTGATGTTTCGGGAGGTGATGTAGGGTTGGCAGCTTACTATGCGGCATGGCAGAAGCATCAGAAGAACGACGAGAAGGACAAGGATAAGGATGGCGACTGGCATCAATTCCAATTCGCCAAAAGAATAGGTTGGAAGGCACCAACCACGATACCCGAGCCGTATACAAAGCAGACTTCAGAAACAGAGGCAAATGCGCCGTCGGCACGAGCGTTGCTGGTTCGAACGCAGTCTGCTAGCGTGCTTGAAGATACAAGGAAGACTCAGCAGCACGATGTTATTTCGACTTCGGAGCAGTCAGAGAAAGTGCGAGAACAGCGTATAGCAGTGGCAGAGCAAGAGGAAGTATCAGAGGAAGTCTTGGTTCTTGCCTCAGAGTCAATTGCAAGAGCTGCATCACCACAAACATCGAGGACGGAGGACGCAAATAGTCTATGGACTGCTACCGACGCTACTATGGTCTCGGACGCCGACCACTATACAGAACATTTGACACATCTTGCAGAGACACAACAATACGATGGCGTTCCTCCCACCTTCGAGGCTATGCTTTTGGCTGGTGTTCAGCCTACGACATCAGCATACAACGCTCTTCTCCTCGCTGCAATCAATATCCCTCGTGGGAAGCATCAAGTTGTGCCCAAAGTACTTGATGTGTACTCGGATATGCTTCGCAGGAAGGTCAGTCCTGACACTGCTACATATGCCATCCTCCTCGAGCTCCTCTCTGCCCGCGCTATGGAGACCACTTCGATGAAGAAAGACTTAACCACTCGAGGAGCCAGGTTTGGCGGTATGGAGTCGAGAAAAAGCTTTCTTTTTGCATCTGATCAAACCGAACAGGACATTCTCAATGAGGACGACTCTTTGAGCTTCGCCATCAAGCTATTCGACACTTCTGCTGCTGTTGCTACAAGGCACCTCTTTTCAGCCGAAACCTATCGCCTACTGATATCAGCATGCGCAGAACAGGGTCGTGTGGGTGACATGGTGCGGATCTTTGCAGACATGGAGTCTCAAAGGATATCCCCACCCACTTCCATCTTTGCTCCTATGATCCAAGCATTTGCTGGTGTTGGGGATCTTAAGAGTGCAGTGGACTGTTATAATGAATACAAGACCTTAGCTGGTCTGCATGACTCTGGTAGGATATTCATCGTTCGCAAAGATGAGGAGGTTTATGCTGCTGTCGTCAAAGCATATGTTATCTGTGGTCGTACTAAAGACGGCTTGAAGTTCTTCGGTAAAGTGCAGGATGTATTGGCCGCTAACCCCATCATGCGGTCCATCCAGGATGCCGTTGGCATGCAAGCACTCTTGCCTCAGATGCTGGCCCAAGACCGACATACAGAAGCCTTGATTTATGCAACGGAAAACCTGACTTCGTCAGCAAGATCTCAAGCAGTTTCTCTGATCTGCTGCGACGCCGCTGACAAGAACAATGTTATTGCAGCAAGTGAGGCATTCTCAGCGCTTGTCACCAGCTCTGCGGTTGACATGCAAGTACCTGCAGTAGCTATGTTAGCAATGCAAATTCGCAATGCTGAAATGCAAGCAGCGCGCGCAGTATGGACCGATTTTATCAGATCTGCACCTCGAGTGTCCAACATCGAACCCACGACTATGTATGCATTGTCATTGATTGTCGCTGGAGCCGAAGAAGGGTCGTTTGCAGAGATTCGAGAGATGTTTGGGCGCATCCGCAGCAGTTCAAGCAACAAGCAAAACAGGATGGAGATTACCGAACGCATTGATGAAGCGATCGAGCTGATTGGTATTCAGATGACCAAGTCTGCTTGTTCACCTTCAGCATACGTGACGCTTTTGAAGATGATGGTGGAGAATGGAGGACTTACACCAGTTGCCGAAGCTCTATTAGCAAGACTTGGAGCTGCTGAGATTACGACACTACCAATGACTGATCTCACTATGATTGCTCAGATTGAAGCAGAATTGCTTACTTCAGGACCCGTACTGGATGTGGCCCATGCCGCTCGCTTCGCGCACATTGTGGAGATACTCATTTCTGGCAATGTATATGTTGAGGGCGTAGCTCATAACTACATGATCAAAGCACTTTCGAAGATACAACGTCTGGATCTCGTAACCCGTCTGCAAGATGGACCGCTTGCTCTCAATCAAGCACCACCTTCTCCTCCGTACAGTCAGCTCTATTCACCAATTTCGACCGTGGCTTCTTTGCCTGTCGAAGATAACTTCGACCCGTATGGCGCTTCTACTGACTTCAAGGGGTCAGCTGTCATCGTAGAGGAGCTGGAAAAGACACAGGGTCGTTTCGGTGATCATCTCAATGAGGCCTTGTCTCGATTCAAGAACATACGACGTGCAGGTCGTCACCCACGATACACCACCTACGCGAAACTCATCACGAGTGCGGCAAAAGATGGTCGAACAGAATTGGCCAGCGAAGTCCTAGCTATCGCCCAGCAAGATATTCCGCTCATCCTGAGCAACCGCATTGTAAGACAAGGTTGGACCAACATCTACGATGCCATGGTCGCTGCTTGTTTGACACTGAACAATCGCACTCTTGCTTCTCGTTATCATCAAGAACTACTCAATCTCGGCGCCGCTCCCTCCGCAAACACATTTGGTCTCTACATTACCACTCTGACCTCCACACACTCTACGCTCGATGAAGCCACAACTGCCATCCAGATCTTCCAGCGTGCCAAAGCCGAAGGAGTGAACCCATCGTCATTTCTGTACAACGCTCTAATAGGCAAGCTGGGCAAGGCTCGCCGTATCGATGACACGCTGTTTTACTTTGCTGAGATGCGCGCCGCCGGTATCACACCTACGAGTGTCACCTACGGCACTGTTGTCAACGCTCTCTGCCGTGTCAGTGATGACAAGTTTGCTGAAGAGCTGTTTGAAGAGATGGAAAGTATGCCCAACTACAAGCCTCGCCCGGCACCATACAATAGCTTGATGCAGCACTTCCTCACCACCAAGCGTGATCGATCCAAGGTGCTTGCATACTACAATCGCATGCAGGCAATGGCTATACAGCCGACCATGCACACATACAAGCTACTCATTGATGCACATGCATCTCTCGAACCTATTGATATGGCTGCTGCAGAAGCGGTACTGAGCGACATGAAAGCTGCCGGTCTTGAACCTGAAGCAGTGCACTACGCTAGTCTGATCCATGCTCGAGGATGCGTTCAGCACGACTTGGCCAGTGCACGTAACCTTTTCGACAGCGTACTTGCAGACGCCAAAGTTGCACCTAGCGCACCACTCTACCAAGCTCTTTTCGAATCCATCGTCGCCAACCATGCTGTCAGTGCGGAGGTCGTGGGTCCATTACTTCAAGATATGAATCAGAGAGGTGTCAGAATGACGGCATATATCGCGAATACATTGATTCATGGCTGGGCTGAACTGCAGAGTGAAGATGGGCTGAGAAGAGCGTGGAAGGTGTACGAGGAGCTGGGTAGGAGTGCCAGAGAGCCCAGTACGTATGAAGCGATGACTAGGGCATGTCTGGGATGTGGTGAAGTAGGTGGAGCGAGAAGGGTGGTTGGTGAAGCGTTAGGGAGAGGCTTTCCCGACGCTGTTGTAGGCAGGATTGCTGAGTTGGTCGGTGCGTAAGATGAAATGAGAAGGCTTGGCATTTTGCTGGAGTTATAACGACATGAAATACTGGTCTGGTATTGATATGAACGGAACAGGCTGGGGATTGGGTTTGAGCGTGGAAGCTCGTTGGGGGGAAAAGGTGTTTCTGGTTCTCTTTCTTGTACGATACCTTTATGATACCCAACCTCTCCACTCTTATAGAGAAATTATAAGCTACATTTTGCCTAAGAATCATCAGACAATCTTTTCCTTACAGCTGAAAATCCTAAGATCGAAGGAGGAGGGTAGATATGGACTTCAGAGTTGGTGGTCAAAATGATAGATCATGTAATAAATCGCAAATAGCTCGATAGAATCGCTTGCATCGCATCGCCCAGCCGGCTAGCACCAAAAATATGCAAAAGCTACGAAGAACAACCCAGAACGACGACAACGACAACAACAACGACAACCTACCACACAGCAATATCGTCGTGATCCTAGACAAGAAGAGGCCAAGAGGTGGGGTGAAATGCCTATCACAATACAGAGGGACAGAGGGTGTTGCTGATCTTCCGTCCCTCCCGCTGCGTGTGTTGTAGCCGCTTTGCCGTCTTGGGTGTTGTGCATGCACGTGGTTCGTCGGCCGTGATGACATATTGCTTCTTTTGACTTCGTTTTTACAGACGATGTCCAGAATTTAATCAGAGGTTGCACGCGAGGAAGTCGACTGCGATATGAAGAATGAGCGAAGGCAGCAGCAGTATCATGAAGCGGATGGAGTCATAAGCCTACGCGTAAGTAACCTCATATTACGCACGCGAAGCATGACGAACAATAATAATAACAACAACGACAACCATCACCGAAACCGAAGTAGAGCTCGTGGTCCATCGACCACCATCCATCGTCATTTTCAATCTTATATTCCTCGGAACGTGCTTCGGTAGAGAAGATAACACTGAAGAAGATTTCGGTGATTTACCGAGCGCCAAAACAAATAGAATTAAAGTGTATATCTTTGGATCGTTTGCTTTTTGTGATCAGCATATGGAAAGTATCGCTGTCATTCTGGAAGCATATTGGCATTACGTCGGCTTGGGATGGAAGGTGTGTTTTTGTAGTTGACGCCCTTTCATCTCGCTTGCTCAGCTGCGGCTATCTTTCTTCAGCTCCTCGGATTTTAGTGCTTATGATAGATTAGTAGCTAGACGCTAGCCTCGGACTGCCTGCTTCTCGTACGGGCAAGAGAATAGACAAAGCACTTGAAAACAGCTTTAAGATGGCCAAATTTAAATACTTCTGGTTGTGTTTATCGAGTCTCGTGGTGCTGCGAAATTGCGGAGAGATTTGCAGATTGACGCAAGGCTGATGTAAGCCTTGGCAGCGGGTCGGTTCGGCCCAGGGTTCAGGCGTCAGGTGTGCAAGCAATTAAGCAGTTACTCCCTCGTGACCTTTTTTCATCATCATCTGTTCAGCTGTTCATCATTCATCGTCACTCACAAACTCTTCTTCTTTTACTTCTTCTTCTTCTTCTGCTTCTGCCTCGCCTGCGCCTGCATCCAAGCAATCGACTACATCTTTCACCCACTACCACCCCTTTACCTGCTGTCTCTTGTCTACCTACTACTCTTCGTCTTCACAACAACTAACTTCAACCTACAACATACGACGACAAACACGACACATATCACACGTCTGGCGCGTCGAAATCAAGCCTCATTGCATTCATCATCAAGAGAATCTACTGCATCACTTCTGCATCTTCAAGCAAGCATTCCTCCAAATAAAGAAAGCGGCTCGTCTTTACCTTGGCGCGTGCAATACCAGAAGCGCTTCGAGGCAATAGCAATTCAATCATCACAACTACGTTTTAGCGTGTCCCAAGCATCTCATTATCTATCTCGACCCAATCAACCCTCCACCGAGACTCTAGATCGTCGCTCGCCAAACAAACAAACAATCACACAATTCCACGCCGACAAACCACCAAAATGTATACACCCTCTACCCTTACAATCCTATCCACTCTCAGCCTCTTCTGCTCAATCACAACAAACGCCTCACCAATACCAATGCCTCTACCCATCATCGCTGGAACTCACGCTTTCTCTCCTTCTTCTGCCGCACCAGTCATCATCACATTCCGAAAAGACGATATCTTGAAGCAACCGCAACCCGAACCAGCATTGGTAGCTACCAACGTCAAAGCGGAGAAGGTTATGGACACAAGCAGGACAGCGTGGGATGTTGCTATGGCCATTGAGCGGTGTGGCGATGCGCAATACTGTTGATTGAGGATGTCAGCAATAGGAATGGAGAGTCACCTTCAGCACATATGAAGGTGCTACGATTGTGATCACGATTTTACGGCCTACAATGAGCTTTACGGAAGGAGGGATGAGATCTACGAATGAGTACTAATTAATCTGCTTTGGGTTGCTGGACGAGCAGAAGGATGAAGGATGAGAGTTTGGATTGTGCGGTCCTGGCTGAGTGTTTTGGAGTTGCATGACGGCCACCTTGGCACAGCATCATATTATGGCGAGAGCTGGATAGAAGGTCGTTTGCATACCTTGCTGGATACAAGGTCGATTTCGTGCGCAAGCGTGCATAGCATGATATACCTAGCATCTTTCCTTACCTACCGTTCATCAATCAATATATTCACAAACACCCTGATCAATCAATTTTCACAAACATTTTTCTACCTGCTGCACCTGTCCTCAACTGCATCGACAATGAATACACACTTCCCATCCCGACGGTGCTTGGATACTTTGATGCTTGCCGCAATTGGCCATTAGGAATGGTAGCATGCTCTATCTATCAAGTCCTGTAGCATACGACTGACACCATACCGCCAAGTATCGTAGCAAAGACCAAACCCAAAGGCGGATCAGATTGCTCTGAACGCATTTTGCCCAGAGAATTGGTATGCGGAAAGAGAAAAAGAGAAAGAAGAGAAGATCGAGCAAGAGCAGACCGCACAAGCCACCTCCACAATATGAGCCTAAACCTGGGGCCCCGCGCTTCGGAAACGTGGAAGATGGGGCACCCGCGCCGATCTGATCTGATCTGATCTGATCGTGAGCTGGAATGTCAAAGAAATAAGATGCTGAAGAAGCTGAAGAAGAAGAAGAAGAAGAAGAAGAAGAAGAAGAAGAAGAAGAAGAAGAAGAAGAAGAAGAAGAAGAAGAACAGCAAGCGAAGAAGGAGGTTACAGATTCGGGATGTGT
>Ga0160429_1000547_pt1 | contig 31241 bp, 27 predicted proteins | sample SolpanmetagenomR_FD_108199 | JGI IMG/M metagenome (GOLD analysis project Ga0160429, IMG submission 108199) | Solar panel surface microbial communities from Lawrence Berkeley National Laboratory, California, USA - R | ecosystem: Engineered > Built environment > Solar panel > Unclassified ... | reverse complement strand
TGAAGTTTTCCAGGGCGGCCTGGTCGGCGGCCGGTAGGGCAAAAGGGATGATTGGTCTGGCCATACCAGCCTAACCTAAATGGCCTGCATTCTGTTAATCGACTTCCCTGACTAAGCACTAGTCGGTTTTGCGTCTGCGCCCGATGGCTATTTCTTTTCAATACCTTTCTCCCCGCTCATGCTCGCCCATATTCCCGCTGCCGACCGCTATCACGCCGCTCCAGCCGCTTGGCTTAGCTCGTATTTTCTGTTTTCGTTTGCCGATTATTTCGACCGCGACAACGTGCATTTCGGGCCGTTGCGGGTGTTCAACGATGACACGGTAGCGCCGCAAAATGGCTTTCCGCAGCACCCGCACTCCGAGATGGAAATCGTGACGCTCGTGCTGGAAGGCGAAGTAAGCCACGAGGATACGCTAGGCAACCGTACGACGATCACGGCGGGCGAAGTGCAGCGCATGACGGCGGGTACTGGCCTGGCCCACAGCGAAATGAACCGCCAGGATAAACCGCTGCACCTCTACCAGCTGTGGTTTATGCCGAGCCAAAAAGGCCTGGCCCCCAGCTATGAGCAAAAGGACCTAGGCTTTATTAATAGCAAAAAAAATGAGCTAGTGCCGCTCGTAACCGGCCAGCGGGTGCTGGACGACGTGGTGTATATAAATTCGAACAGCACCATTTATTGGGCTAACCTCGACCATAGCAAAACGGTAGTTTTTAGAACCTTTCCAATACGACTGACCTTTATTTACGTAAAGCAAGGCAGCCTGACCGTGAATGGTAGTACGCTGGGCCCGAGCGATCAGGCTCGCATTAGCAGCGAGGATGTGCTGGAAATAACGGCTACCCAAGATGCGCAGTTTATGTTAATTGATCTGCCTGGTAGCGAAGCAAATTATTAAGCAACACAAGTTATTGATGGCCAGTATTTTTCCCGATTCTTTAATCCCTGAATACGACGCAGCTCGCTTGCGTACGCTGCACCAGTTCCAGATCGTTAATACCACGCCCGAGCAGATCTTTGACAACTACGTAGCCTGGGCAGCGCAGCTGTTTAGCGTGCCTATCGCGCTTATTTCGCTGGTCGATGCTGACTTTGTCTGGTTTAAGGCAATAACTGGGGCCGACGTGCCGGGCCTTGTGCGCAATGAAAGTATGTGCTCGGCCGCCATTCTAACCGGCGAGCAGGTTGTAATCTCCGACTACAAGCCCGGCAGCTGCGACCTGATTAAACCCGATGTAGCCCAGGCGATCGGGCTCAATTTTTACGCGGGGGCGGTGTTGGTAGCCACCGACGATTCGCGTCTCGGGATGCTAGCCATTATCGGGAAGGAAGCCCGGGATTTTTCGGCGGCTGAAGTCAGCCTGCTCACGCGCCTCGCGGCGCTGGTTAGTCAAACCATCGAGCTCCGCTATCGCTATCTCAGCACTGACCAGCCCAGTGAGTGGGAGGATGCCCAAGGGGAGCTTACCCACGCATTAGATGACAACTCGGCGCTGGCCCGCTACCTCGCCACTCGTAGCTCGGGCATCGACCTTGCTGACCCCGAGGTAGTTCACCCCGTTATTAGTCGGCTTGAGAGTGTTGCTAAAGTGCTGCGCCAGCGGCTAGCCTAGCCAGCGCTGCCAGGGGTAGCGCTGGTGCCTCGTAGTTAGCGCCTGCTAACAACGACTACGGCTGGGGTGCGTAAAGCCACCGGAGCTTTTCTTTACCGGCTCCGCTTTTACTTCTATGAAAAAAATGGCATTGCTCCTCGCCCTGGGTTTTGGTACCCTGGGCGCGCTCCAAGCACAAACTGCGCCGGCTGCCGACGCCGCGCCGCGCCCCGTACTGCCGCTCTACAGCGGCTCCATTCCCGACTCGAAGCCCAGCCAGGTGCAGGAAACCAGCACGATGGAGTACGGGAGCACCACCATTGGCAACGTTATTCAGCCCACGCTCACCGTATTCATGCCCGACCGGGCTAAAGCCACGGGTACCTCGGTTATTATTTGCCCCGGCGGCGGCTACACTCGGCTGGCCATCGCCCACGAAGGCTACGACGTAGCCAAGCGCCTGAATGAGATGGGCGTAGCGGCTTTCGTGCTGAAATACCGCTTGCCCGACGACCGCAGCCAGCCCGACAAAAGTATTGCGCCCCTGCTCGATGTTCAGCAGGCGTTGCGCCTGGTGCACCAGCTAGCCCCCAAATACAACCTCAACCCCGAGCGCATTGGCCTGATGGGCTTCTCGGCAGGTGGCCACCTGGCGGCCACGGCGGGTACCCACTTTGCCAAGCCCGTGGGTAGTAACTCCGGCCCGGCGTCGGTACGGCCAGCATTTCTAATGCTGATCTATCCAGTTATTAGCTTCAGCGATAGCCTGAAGCACGCTGGCTCACGTGAAAATCTAATTGGCACCACCGCGGGCCCCGACCAAGTGCGCCTATATTCCAACGAGCTACAGGTAACGGCCCAAACCCCGCCTACCTTCTTGGTGCACGCCGAAGACGATAACGTAGTGCCCGTGCAAAATAGCCTGGTATTTTACCAAGCGCTGCACCGCCACAACGTGCCGGCCGAAATGCACCTATATCCGAAAGGGGGCCACGGCTTCGGCCTGAACAATACTACTACAAAAGACCAGTGGGTAGAGCGCCTGCAAAACTGGCTGGATGCCAATGGTTGGCTGAGCAAGTGATCTCAATTATCAATCATCAATTGCTAATAAGCTTTTGTGCTGGAAAGCCAGCTAGACTGTTGATTGATAACTGATAATTGACAACTGATAACTGTTAAATGAAGATAGGCGACCAAGCTCCCGATTTTACGTTGCCCACCGATAAGGGCGAATCCTTTCACCTCGCTGCCCAGCGCGGCCAGCCGGTGGTCCTGTATTTTTACCCTAAAGACGATACGCCGGGCTGCACGGCTGAAGCCTGCGCCTTTCGCGACCAGTACGCCGACTTTCTGGAGTTCGGCGCGGTAGTGGTGGGCGTGAGTTCCGACAGTGAGGCCTCGCACCAGAAGTTCAGCCAGAAGCACCGGCTGCCGTTCCCCTTGCTTGCCGATACGAGCGGGCAGTTGCGCAAGACGTATGAGGTGCCCCGCGCGCTACTGGGTTTGTTGCCCGGCCGCGTCACGTTTGTAATCAACGCCGACGGTAAAATCGCTTATATCTTTAACTCCATGAGTGGCGCTACCGACCACGTGAGCAAGACCAAGGATGTGTTGCGTAGGCTAACTCCCAAGCAGGGCTAGCGGCCGCAGCATAACCGTTGCTTTTTGCGTATAGAGTAGGGTATGAACCTCTCGCCATCCGTGTTTAGCGACATTGGGCTGGTAGCCGCCGCGCTATCAGCCCTGACTTTTTTCCCGCAGGTAGTGCACACCTGGCAAACCCGCTCGGCCAATGGCCTGAGCGGCCCTATGCTAGCGGTAGGGGCCAGCAGCATGATACTGTGGCTAGTATATGGCGCTTATGAGCACAATACGCCCATCTTGTTGGGTAATGCCATTAACTTGCTTTTTACGCTCTTACTGGTGTTTTTCAAGTACCATTTTCGGCAGCTGGGCGAGCCCGAAAAACCGTTGCCTACGCCAAAGCCTTAGCTACCCTTTATGGAATTACTACCCAGTACGCCAGCCGATATAGACGAGATTTTTAGCTTGTATAAACTGGCCTCGGCCCATCAGGCGGCGGTCCAAAGCCTGGTAGTATGGCCAGAATTTGAGCGCGCAATGGTCGAAGAAGAGCTGGCAGAAAAGCGCCAATGGAAGGTCGTCATTGACCAGGAAATCGCCTGTGTGTGGGCCATTACCTTCGACGACCCCTTTATATGGGAAGCCAAGAATATTGACCCGGCCCTTTACCTGCACCGCATCGCGACTAACCCTCGTTTCCGGGGCCGCCATCTGGTCAAGGAAATTGTGCAATGGGCCAAGAACTACGCGCAGCAGCACGACAAACGCTTCGTGCGCTTAGATACGATTGGAGAGAATAAAGGTCTTATTGCCCACTACACTGCCTGCGGGTTTACCTATTTGGGCTTGGCCAAGCTGACCAATACGCAGGGCCTCCCCTTGCATTACCACAACTCGACCGTGAGCTTATTTGAGCTGCCTATTCAAGCGGAGCAGCTATAGTACCCAGCGGGCCTTGCTACGGAGGTTGCCAACCGAGTGAGGGAGGAGCTTGCCACAAAAGATAAACTGACATTTACCGAGGTGACAGAGTTGAGCTATCCTGAACCGGAGTGCTATGCCAAACAGCATTTTTCCTCTACAATCAGGGTCAGTAGGCCAAGTGGCCTATTGCCAGCCGCCGCCCAGCGCGTGGTAAAGATCCGTAACGGCCTGGCGCTGCTGAAGCTGGTCATTCACGCCGTTGAGTTGGGCTTGCAGTAGGCTCTGCTGGGCTGTGAGTACCTCGGTGTAGTTGGCAAAGCCGGCGCGCAGTAGCTCGTGGGTATAGTCGACCGACTTCACCAGTGCATCAAGCTGCTGGGCTCGGATGCGCATTTTATCGGCCGCGCTTTGGTAAGAAAACAGCGCATTGGAAACCTCCTGGCCGGCCGTGAACATTGTTTGCTGATAGGTGTAGAAGTATTCCTGCTGCAAGCCCTGGGCGCGCGCCAGGCGGGCGCGGTTGATGCCTTGGTTGAACACCGGTTGGGCTAACCCACCCACCACGCTGGCGAAGATGGCCGTGGGCGAAAATAAGTTGGCGATAGTGGTGCTGGTGAGGCCACCGTTGGCCGTCACCGTAAAGCTGGGGTAGAAATAGGTACGGGCGGCGTTGGTACTCTCGAAGCTCGACTCGAAAGCATACTCGGCCTGTAGCACGTCGGGGCGATTGCGCAGCAGCTGGCTAGGCGCGCCCGTGAGCAGCGCGGGCGGTGGGTCTTGGCCAGCTAGCGTGCCGCGCTCAATGGTACCAGGCACGCGGCCGAGCAGGGTAGCTAGCAGGTTTTCGGCTTCCCGAATGCTGCGCTCCAGGTCGGGAATGGTGACTTCGGCGGCGTAGCGTTGGGCTTCGCTCTGCACCACGGCGGCGCCGGTTACTACGTCGCCTTCGAGCAGCAGCTTCATCACTTCCACGTCCTTGATGCGGTTTTGCACCGTTTGGCGGGTTATTTCGAGCTGCGCATCGAGAGACAGCAGCGAGTAGTAGTTGTCGGCAATATCGGCGATGAGCTGGGTTTGCACCACGCGGCGATAGGCTTCGCTCTGAAGCACTGCGGCGGCGTACGAGCGTTTGGTACTGCGCAGCTTGCCCCACACGTCGGCTTCCCAACTGCTGCTCAGGCCCAGTAGATACTGGTGCGCAGCTCCACCCGTCACAATGGTCGACTGGTCGGTGGTCGTGCTCGTAGTAGTGCTGCCCGTGCCGGTAGTACCCGTTCCCGTGCCAGTACCTGTTCCGGTGCCCGTGCCGGTAGTGCCCGTACCGGTTCCGGTAGTACCCGTGCCAGTGCCGGTAGTACCGCCCGTAGTAGTGCTGCCACTGATGCCCGTGCTCACGTAGGCGCCTCCCGTTCGGCTGAGGGTGGTAGTGGCCCGCCCGGTAAGGCTAGGTAGAAAAGCGGCCCGGCTTTGGGCTAGCAGCGCCTGCGCCTGCGCAATGCGGGCATCAGCCACCTTGAGATTACGATTATTTTCCAGGCCTTCGGCGATGAGCCTTTGCAGTAGCGGGTCGGTGAAAAGCTGCTGCCAGGGCCGGGTGCCGAGGCTCGTGGTATCGGTAGTGCTTACGTCGCGATAGAGGCCAGAAGTAACCGTGTCGGGGCGGCCATAGGGGTGCAGAATACCACAGCTGCTGGCCGCTAGCAGCAGGGGCGGTAGTAGAAGCTTAGGCAGCTTATTAATAGTCATTACGCTGAATTTGTTGCTTATACGGGCATGAGCTTGGCGCGGTGAACCTCGCTTCCAGCCTCCTCTCCAAAAATTAGGGCGAACCAGCCAGTAGGTAAAAGGGAAGAGTTGAAAATTCAGCGGTAGCCTTTTTATTCTCCACTTTTAACCCACGCTAGCTGCTCTTCCCCAGGACGAAGTTCTACACGCTTTCATTCGCCAGCTCCACGACCGGCTCGGCGCGGTGCTGTTTGGATTCGTCGGTTTTCTTGGGGCCTTGCGGGCCACCGGCCTCGTTTTCCTTTTCAATCTGCTCCTGCGTCTTGGGTGGGCCGCTGATGCGTTCCTGTAAGCCCTCAAAAATCATGTAGAGCACCGGCACGAAAAACACCCCGACGAACGTGCCAAACAGCATACCGCCCACCGCCCCCGTGCCAATGCTGCGGTTGCCCTGCGCCCCCGCCCCGCTGGCAAACAGCAGCGGCAGCAGGCCAAACACAAACGCCAGCGAAGTCATCAGAATGGGGCGCAGGCGGGCCTTGGCACCTTCCAGCGCCGCCTCCACGATGCCCAGGCCGTGCAGGCGGCGCTGCGTGGCAAACTCCACGATGAGAATGGCATTCTTGGCCAACAGGCCAATGAGCATGATGACCGAAATCTGGAGGTAGATGTTGTTGTCTACGCCCATTATTCTGGCAAATAAGTACGTGCCGCACAAGCCGATGGGTAGCGACAGCAGCACCGCAAAAGGCAGCAGGTAGCTCTCGTACTGCGCGCTCAAGAGCAAGTACACGAAGATGAGCGACATGCCAAAAATGTACAGCGACTGCTGCCCGCTACCTTCTTCTTCGCGGCTGATGCCCGAAAACTCGAAGCCGTAGCCGGTCGGTAGCTTCTGGGCGGCTACTTCCTGAATGGCTTGCAGCGCCTCACCCGAGCTGGCGCTCTCATTGGGCGTACCGTTGACGGAGATGGAAGTGAACAAGTTGAAGCGCGACAAGCTCTCGGGGCCATAAATGCGCGTCATGGTCACAAACTCGGTGATGGGGGCCATTAGGCCCGTGCTGGTGCGCACAAATACTTTGCTCAGGCCGGCAGGGCTGGCACGGTAAGCCGTGTCGGCTTGCACCATCACGCGGTACTGCTTGCCAAACTCGTTGAAATTGGTAGCATATAGCCCGCCGTAAAACACCTGCATAGCGTTCAGAATGTCGGCTTCGTTCAGGCCGGATTCCTTCACCTTAGCTATGTTGACGGACATTTGGTACTGCGGAAAGCCCGGGTTGAAGGCCGTGCTGGCAAACTGAATTTCGGGTCGCTTATTAAGCGCTGCCAGAAAATCCTGGGCTACCTGATAAAACTCGGCCGTGGTGTGGCCGCCCCGGTCTTGCAGCTGAAACGAAAAGCCGCCCGTAGCCCCAAAACCCGTGATGGTCGGCTGCGGAATGCTGCGAATATCGGCCGTGCGAATGTGCGCCGTTAGCTTGGTTATTTGCTGCACCACTTGCTGAATAGTCACGCCCGGCCGCTTATCCCACGCTTTCAGGCGCACGATGTCCATGGCGTAGGCGCTGCCCGCCCCGGCCAGCAGGTTTTGCCCCGAAATGCGCAGCGTACCCTGCACCGCCGGAATGCCCCGGATAAGGCTGTCCACTTCCGTGTTCACGGCGGTGCTGCGCTCCAGCGTCGAGGCGGGTGGCAGCGAGATGTTCACGAACAGCGTGCCCGTGTCCTCGTTGGGCACGAAGCTGCTCGCCGAGCTCGTCATCAGAAAATACAGGCCTGCGCTGAAGCCCGCTATCCCCAGCAAGGCCAGCACCCGGTGGCCGGCCAGGAATTCTACCCCCCGGCTGTACTTGGCTACTATCGCCTCGTAGGCCGCATTGAAAGCCAGGCTGAAGCGCTGGCGAAACGTCTTTTTTGCGGAGTCGTGGTCGGGACCCAGCTCGCCGGCCGAGCCGGCCTCACCCGCCGGCTGGTCTTTGCCGTGGTCGGGGGGCAGCAAGAACAGCGCCGCCAGCGCCGGGCAAAGCGTCAGGGCATTTACCGCCGAAATACCGATGGCGATGGCCAGCGTAATGCCAAACTGCTTGTAAAATACCCCCGTCGAGCCGCTCAAAAACGTTACCGGCAAGAACACTGACGCCATCACCAGGGTGATGCTGACGATGGCCCCGCTTATCTCGCTCATGGCGTCGATGGCCGCTCGCCGCGGCGAGCTGTAGCCGTTTTCGAGCTTCGAGTGCACGGCCTCGACCACCACGATGGCATCATCGACCACAATACCGATGGCCAGCACCAACGCAAAGAGCGTCAGTAGATTGATGCTGTAGCCAAAGAGCTTGAGGAAGAAGAACGTACCGATAATCGATACCGGCACCGACACGCCGTGGATAATGGTGGAGCGAAAGTCTTGCAGGAAAATGAAGATAACCAGGAACACCAGCGCGAAGGCCTCAAACAGCGTGTGCAGCACCTTGTCGATTGAGGCGTCGAGGAAGTCGTTGATATTAACCAGGTTGGTGTAGTGAATGCCGGCCGGAAACGATTTCTCGGCGTCTTGCAGCACGGCTAATGACTGCTCGATAACCTGACGGGCATTGGAGCCCGGTGTCTGGTTGACCGAAATGCCCACTGAGGGCTTGCCAAACGTGGCGCTGTTGCTGCTGTAGTCCTGCGCGCCCAGCTCGATGCGGGCCACGTCTTTGAGGCGCAGCAACTGGCCCTGGTTGGTGGCCTTGAGGATGATATTGCCAAACTGCTCGGTCGTTATCAGCTTGCCGGTGTACTTGATAACGTACTGAAAGCTCTGGTCGGAGTTCTGGCCAAACGCGCCGGGCGCAGCTTCCACGTTCTGGTCGGCCAGGGCATTGTTGACGTCGGCCGCCGTCAGGCCGTAGATGGCCATCACGTCGGGCTTCAGCCAGATGCGCATCGAGTAGTCGCGGGTACCGAAGGCGTTGGAAGCACCCACGCCCGTCACCCGCCGAATTCGCGGGGTGATGTTAATCTGCGCGTAGTTCTGAAGGAATGTCTGGTCGTAGGCCGGATTGTCACTGTAGAGCGCAAATATCAACAGGTTGCTGCTCTGCTGTTTGCGAACGGTCACACCGGCCAGGGTTACTTCCTGCGGCAGCAGGCTGGTAGCGCTGGCCACCCGGTTTTGCACGTCTACCGCCGCCTGGTCGGGGTCGCGGCCCACATTGAAGTACACCTGAATAGTAGCCGCGCCCGCGTTGGTGGCCGTCGAAGTCATGTAGGTCATGCCCTCGACGCCGTTTATCTGCTCTTCCAGCGGCACCAGCACGCTTTTGAGCACCACATCGGCGTTGGCCCCCGCGTAGCTGGCCGACACCTGCACAGTGGGCGGCGAAATATCGGGGTACTGCGCAATGGGTAGCGTTACTACCCCCAGCACCCCGAGCAGCACCAGGATAACTGAAATAACGGTGGAGAGCACCGGTCGCTCGATGAATATTTTTAACATAGCATTTTCAATGATCAGTTATCAATCAACAGTTATCATTCGGCATAATTGGCAGTAAGCCAACTGCCTGCAGCCAAAAAAGATAATTGATAACTGATGATTGATAACTGAAAATTACCTTGCCGCCACCGGGCGGGCATTCTTTACTACGCGGGGCCGAATTTTCATGCCTTGTTTCAGCCCGGCAATGCCTTCCAGCACTACTTGCTCTCCCTTTTTCAGGCCGGTTTGGACCACAAACGACTGCCCGTCGGGGGTGGGCGCTACCGTGATGGCAGCCGCGTACACGGCCGTATCGCGGCCCACGATGTAGGCAAAGCGCTTGCCTTGCAGCTCGTAGGTAGCGCTTTGCGGAATGATAAGCGCATTCGACATGGGCCGCTGCGTGCGCACCGAGCCGCTGCTGCCGCTGCGCAGCAGGCCCTGCGGGTTGGGGAAGGTAGCGCGAAAGCTACTGGAGCCTGTTTCGGTATTCACCTGGCCAATAGCTGTTTCGACCCGGCCGGAGTAGGAGTAAAGGCTGCCATCGGCCAGCACCAGGTGCACATCGGGCACGTGGGCGAGCTTGTCTTGCAGCGTATACCCCGGCCGCCGACGCGTAAAGTCCAGCAGCGCCTTCTCGCTCAATGAGAAATAGGCGTATACTGCGGCCGTATTCGAGACGGTAGTGAGGGGATCGGTAGATGTGCTGCTCACGAGGCTACCTATTTTGTACGGAATCGTGCCGATAATGCCATTCACCGGGCTCGTGAGGTGGGTATAGCCCAAGCTCGTCTGGGCGTTGGCCAGGGTAGCCCGCGCCTGCGCCAGCGAAGCCAGCTTCGATTCCAGCGTGTACTGGGCGCTTTCCAGCTCGTATTTGCTGATAATGTTGCGCGCCACCAGTGGCTGCACTTTGGCCACGCCCATACGGGCCGCATCCACATCGGCCTGGGCGGTTTGAATGCCGGCCTGCGCCGTGCGCACGTTTTGGGCGTACTGCGGCGCACTGATTTGAAACAGAAGCTGGCCCTTTTTGACGCTAGCTCCTTCGTCGACGTAAATGGTTTGAACGTAGCCATCTACCTGGGGGCGAATCTCCACGTTTTGCTGCCCCTGAATGGTGGCCGGGTAGTCTTGGTAGAGGGTCACCGTGTCGGGCCGCAGCACCAGCACGGGGTAGTCTTTGATGGGCGCTGGGCCACTGCCTTTACCGCCCTGGCCATTGGCGGCATCTTTTTTCTTGGAGCTACAAGCGGTCACGCTCAGCAGGGCTAGCAGCCCGGCCGCAAGGGCTGGTAATCGGTTGCTCATGAAAGTAAAACGTAAAGCTGAACGAATAGGGTGAGTGCTAGCGGTCAAAAAAGGCCAGGCCACTCACCATCCCGGCAGAAGCCGCTATACGTCTGATTGCCAGCCGATGGCTAAGGTGGCGCGCGATGCAGGCCTAGTGATGATGGTGGTGGCCCGCCGCGGCAGGCTTGCCAAAGACGTTCACCAGCGCTCCTACTGCAAAGAGGGCAGCCCAGCACACGTAGAGCCAGCCATAGCCCGTGGGTAGGGGCCGCCGCACGAGGTAGCGAATAAGGAGTTCGGCTCCGCCACTCATTATCAGGCCCGTGAAGGCAATAAACTGCCACGAATTGAAGAGGGTAGGGCGGTAGAGCTTGCCAAGATCCATGAACGGAGAGAAGAAAAATAAAGACAAAGAAACGGCTGCCCGCGCGGGCTAAAACCAACCTCGGGGCAACCAGCGCGTACACTCGTTGCCGCTCAGCCCTGCGGCCAGCCGTGTACTTCGGCTGGCCTGGTTCGGTTGCCCGGCCCTACCTCCGTACTTCATAAAATCCTCCCCTCAGCCATGATACTCAGCGACCTCTTGTTTGGCGACGACGACCAAGCTACCAACCAAGGCCAGAAAAAAGAGCCAGCCAACCAAAACCCCACCAACAGCGTGGGCCCCGGCAACGAAGAGCAGGCCAAGCAGGCTGACTACCAGCGCGACCAGAGCAACAATAAGAATAGCGATGATGCCAGCGCCCACCGCAACGTCGGCGCCAACGGCTATACCCAGCGCAGCGACCAGAAAGACCAGCTGAGCAACCTGCACATCGGCGGTTCGGAAACCGAGCCCCAGGGTGGCAACAACCACGAGACGGCCGGCGAACAGGCCCAAGGCCCGGGCTTTACCGAAGAGGGCAGCTACGAACTCGACGAGCAAGGCGAAGGCATCCGAATGCACGAGCAAAAGCTGGGCGAGGCTAGCCCCGGCCAGTCGGTGCAGCGCGTGCAGGACGAGAGCAGCAAGTAAGTACCTTGCTTTTTTGGCTAGTGGCCGGGTGGTTTCTGCGCAGCAGAGGCCGCCCGGCCATGTTAGCTTGCTACTATTTGCTGGACCGCGCCGGCTAGTGTTTAATCAGTACTTATCAAAAAGCCCTGCCCTTCAGCCGAAGTCTTGTCCTTACCCAAATCTTTTTCTGCCTTTCCCGAAATAACGCCAAGGCCCTTTTTTGCTGGCTGACCCCGCTTTAAAAGCGGCAAATCAGATAGGCGTGCGTGCGAAAACGCCCTGCCAGCCACATGGCTGGAAGGGCGTTTGAGTTTTGGGTAAGGACAAGCCCTTCAGCCGAAGTCAGGGCTTTTTGATAAAGGATAGTGCGCTGGATACTAACGGCCTACGCGCCGCCCATCTTGCGCCCAAACAAGACGTACACGGGCAGCCCCAGCGCCACCAGGCCCAGGCCGTAGCGCGAATATTCGGCCGTGTCGGGCGCGATGAGCAGGATGAGGCAGAAGGCCGAGGCCAGCACCACGTAGATGCCCGGCAGCACCGGGTAGCCCCAGGCGCGGTAGGGGCGGGGTGCGTCGGGCCGGGTGTGGCGCAGCCGGAAAATGCCCAGTATCGTGATGAGGTAGAACAAGATAACCGAGAACATGACGTAGTTGAGCAGCTGGCCGTAGCTGCCGCTCAGGCACAGCAGGCAGGCCCACAGGCACTGCACCCACAGGGCCCGCCCCGGTACGCCCGCCCGGTTGAGGCGTGCGAGCGACGGGAAAAACAGGCCGTCCTGGGCCATGGCAAAGTAGGCGCGGGCGCCGCTCAGGATAATGCCGTTGTTGGCGCCGAAGGTGCTGAGCATGATGAGCACCGCCAATACTACGGCGCCGACCGGGCCCATCACCGATTCGGCGACGGCCGTGGCCACGCGGTCGTCGGTGGCGTACTGGATGCCGCGCCCGGCCAGGGTCGTGGCCTCGGGCGAACCTTGCAGGGGCAACACCAAGAGGTACACCACATTAATCAAAATATAGAGCACCGTAACGATGGCCGTGCCCAGCGCCATGCTGCGCACCAGCGTGCGCTCGGGGTTCTGGATTTCTTCGCCCGCAAAGCCAATGTTATTCCACGAGTCGGACGAGAACAGCGAGCCGGTCATGGCCATGCCGATGGCGATAACGAGGCTGCCGGAGCTCAGTGGCAGAGCCAGCCCGGCCACGCCCGGCGCGGGCGAGCGCGTGGCCGTCCAGAGGTCGTGAAAGTTGGCTTGCACGGCGTTAGCATTCAGCCCGAGCCACAGGCCAAAGATGATGAGCAGCGCCAGCGCCACCAGCTTGGTCGAGCTAAGGACGTTCTGGATGAGCTTACCAGCCTGCACGCCCCGCGCATTGACAGCCGTGATGCCAATAATGAGCAGAATGGCCAGCAACTGCACCGAGCTGAAGGGATACGGCCCCATGCTGAACAGCACATTTTTGACCGAAAACCACGTCCATATTACCCCGGTAAACTTGGCAAAAGCCACGGCCACGGCCGCAATTACGCCGGTTTGGATGACGAGAAATAGCGTCCAGCCGTACAGAAACGCCACCAGCCGCCCGAAGGCCTCGCGCAGGTACACGTACTGCCCGCCCACCTTCGGGAACATGGCCGCCAGCTCGCCGTAGCTGATGGCGCCGGCCATGGTGATGAGGCCCGTGAGCAGCCACACCACCAGCAGCCAGCCCGCCGAGCCCACCTGCCGGCTGATGTCGGCCGAGACGAGGAAAATGCCCGAGCCAATCATGCTGCCCGTCACGAGCATTACGGCGTCGAAGAGGGTGAGCGCGCGCTTGAAATGCGGCTGGCTAGCCGCATCGGCAGAAGGAGGTAGGGAGTCGGCCATAGCAGGTAGATTTTTGCCAAAGAAACTACCGGCGCGGCAAGCTGGGGCCGGGCGGGCTACTTTTGCCGGCATGTCCCGCAAGCTTTTGGCCCTGCTGGTGGCCGCGCTGCTCCTGCTTTCGCTGGCCACCTACGTGTACTACCGCCGCACGCTGGCCGCCGTGCCCGTCGACCCCTACGCCCTGGTGCCCGACGATGCCGTGCTGGTGCTCGCCACCCGCGACCACCCCGCCCTGGTGCGCCACTTACAGGAGGCTGGCGTGTGGGATAACATTACCGGGGTGCGCTACTTCCAGCAAGTGGCCGGGCAGCTGGCCCTGGCCGATAGCCTCGACAACGGCGGCCGCCCCGCCAACCCGGCTACGGGCCGGCCCCGCGGCCTGCTGGTGCTGCTGGGCCAGAAGCTGGTGCTGAGCTCCTTGCATCTCACTGGGCCGGGCCAGGTCGATGTGCTTTACCAGCTTCCGCTGGCTAGCGTGCGCGAGTACCGCCAGGCCCGCGGGCTGCTCGACGCGCTGGGCCGCGACCCACGCTACGCGCTGGCTATCCGGCGCTACGAAGGCTACGACTTGCAGGAATTAACCAACCAAGCGGGCGGCAAGCTCACGGTGCTCGACTACCGCAACCATTTGGTGATGAGTACGAATGCTGGGCTGGTGGAGGCCGTGGTGCAGCGCCTGCGCCACCCCAGGGCGCCCACCGTGCGAGCGGGCTTCGGGGGTACCGACTTGCTGCGGCTGCGCGATGTCGATGCCACGCTGCTCGTCAACTTTCGGCGGGTGCCGGCCCTGCTCGACGTGCTTTTTCAACGGGGCACCCACGCCCAGCTCGACCAAGTGCTGGCCCTCACCAGCGAAGCACTGATTGGCTTGAAATTCAGTTCTGGCCAGCTTTTGCTCACGGGCTTTGCCAACCCCGAAACCGCCGCCAATTCGTGGCAGCAGCTTCTGCGCGGCCAGCCCGCCCAGCCCCTGCGCCCGTTGGCCGATGTGCTCAGCCTGCGCACGGCGCTGGTGCTGGCCGTGGCTGGCCGGCTAGCTCCCGCACCCATCGCCGACTCGGCCGCGGCCACCCGCCAGGCCCTCGATAGCCTGCGCGCCACGCTGGCGCCGGGAGTGGCTCTGGCTTACCTGGCGGCGGCCGCGCCCGGCGCGGTGCCCGCGCAGGTGCTGCTGGTGCGCTGCCCACGGCCCGGCCCGGCCGCTGGGTGGCTGGCCCAGCTGCGCCGCCTAAACCGGGTGTCGCCGGCTTTTAGCCGGGTAGGAAACTATGCCGTGTATCAGGCCGGCTTTGGGGCGGCGGCGCTGCTGGGGCCGCTGGCCGGGAGCGCAGCTCCCGCCGCGCTGAGCACGGCGCTGGTTGGCAATTACCTGGTGTTGAGTGAGGATGCCAGCCTGCGCGCTTACCTGGCCGACGTGGCCGCGGGGCAGGTCTGGAGCCGCTCGGCCGCCCAGGTCGCCTTGTTGCAGCAAACGCTGCCCCAAGCCCGCCTCACGGTGCTGGCCGACGTGCGCCAGGGCTGGAACGCCCTGCTCGGCAGCCTGGCCGAAGAGCGCCGCGCCGGCCTGCTGCGCAACGAAAGCCTGCTGCGCCACTTTCCGCAGCTCGCTTGGCAGCTCGTGCCGCCCGAGCCCACCGACGAGGCCAGCCCCGGCAGCCAGTACTTTGCCCAGCTCGTGCTGCGGCGCCCCGGCCAGAGCCTGGCCCTCGACACCAGCGCTGGTAGCAGCGCTGGCACGCGCTTTCGTACGGCGCTGGCAGGCCAGCCGCTGCTGCTACCCGCCGCCCCGGCCGCCGATGGCACGGTGGCGGCCCCAATTGTAGTAGGTGACTCGGCGGGGGTGCTGCGCCTGCTGCCCGCCGGCACGGCCAGCCTGCCCTGGGCCGATAGCCTGCCCGGCCCCGTGGTGGGCCGGGGGCCACGCCTGGTGCGGGGCCGGCTGCTGCTCGCCACTGCCCACCGCCTGCACTGGCTTAGCCTGGCCGATGGCCGCGAGGCGCCCGGCTTTCCCCTCAATCTACCCGACTCGGTGACCGTGGCCGCCGTGGCGGCGGCCAGTACCACGCCCCGCCTGGTAGTGGCCACTACGGCCAACGACCTGCTGCTTTTCGACACCAATGGCCGCCGCTATCCCGGCTGGCCTCACCACCTGGAGGCACCGCTGGCCGGCCCACCAGTGCTGCTCACCGTGGGCGGGCGCGATGTGGTGGTGGCCGCGCTGCGCAATGGCTACGTCTATGCCTTCGACCAGGCAGGCGGGCGCTACCCTGGCTTTCCGGTAAGCGCGGGGGCGCGGCTGGAGGGGCCGGTGCTGGCGACGGCCGGCACTACGCTGGCCCGCAGCCAGTTGCGGGTGGTGAATCAGCACGGCGAGCTGCTCACGATTACGCTCAGTGGCGATGTGGCAGCCCGGCACCGGGTGGCTACCTGGAGCCGTACGGCTAGTTTCCGACTGGTGCCGGAGGCCAGCGGGCACGCGGGCTCCTTGGTGGTAGTGCGGCAGGATGGCGGCCAGCTCGACGTGTTCAGCCCCGCCACGGCTGCGCCGCTAGTGAGCCGGCAGCTGCTGACGTCGGGCGAGAAGCCGGTGCAGTGGTTCGACTTCGGCATCGGCCACCAGGTACTGGCCCTCACCGAGCCGCTGCCGGGGCAGGTATGGCTTTTCAACGGCCAGGGCCAGCCCCTCACGACCACTACGGCTAGCCCCACGGCTGCCTGGCCCAGCACTGGCACCGGCGTGGCCCTGCGCTACGATGCGGCCCGGCAGCGCTACCAGCTGGTGCGCCTGGTGGGCCGCGAGCTGCACCGCGACGAGGTGAAGGAGTAAGGGGCTGGCTTGTTCGTCGTAAACTCGGGGGCTAGTCCGTGGCCGTAGTGCCGGGCCGGGGGCTCCAGGTTTATTACTGAGAAGAAATACGGAAAGCCACAAAAAAATAATTGCCCGTCACGCTGAGTTGGCCGAAGCATCTCTACCGCTTACTTCCCCCTATACGCTTAAGGACTATATCAGAAACCGCTCTAGCTCAACGCCAGCCCATGCTCATTTCTCCTGCCGAACAGCCGGCCTACGACGAGCTGCTAGCCTGGCAGCGCCAGATGCAACGGCTGCCTTCGCGGCTGGATAAGTTTACGCGGCGGGTGCAGCTTCGGCTCAACGCGCTGCTGCCCGAGCGAGTGCACCAGGCTGTCACGGCGGCCATCAAGCAGCTGGTGCGGGGCGTACTTTTTGGCTCGACGCACACCACGGGCTCGCCGCTGGCCGCGGCCAGCCTGGCGGCGCGGGAGGCCGCCGTGCGCGACCGCCTGCGCGACTACCGCACCATAGCCACCGCCGAAGGCGCCGTGACCGGTGCGGGCGGCTTTTTGCTGGGGCTCGCCGATTTTCCGTTGCTGCTGGGCATCAAGCTCAAGCTGCTGTTCGACGTGGCGGCGTGCTACGGCTACGACGTGCGCGAGTATTCCGAGCGGCTGTATTTGCTGCATATTTTTCAGCTCGCTTTCAGCAGCCAGCATACCCGCAACGAAACCTACCATCGCCTGGCCCACTGGGAAGCTTACCGCCAAACGCTGCCCGCCGAGGCCGCCGACTTTGACTGGCGCATCTTCCAGCAGGAGTACCGCGACTACATTGACCTGGCCAAAATGGCCCAGCTGGTGCCCGTGATCGGGGCCGCCGTGGGTGCCGTGGCCAACTATCGCCTCCTCCAGCAGCTCGGCACCACAGCTATGAACTGCTACCGGATGCGCTATTTTGCCGCGGAAGGCGCCGGGCTTACGCTTGGCTAGGTATGATTTTTTAGGTAGTAGATAGGGGGTGCTGGTTGTACCGTGGACTCTGCGAGTCCGCGCGTAGGAGCAAGCGAGCGTTCACCCGCGCGGACTCGCAGAGTCCACGATACAAGAAGTACCCTGACCCCGAAACCGCACTAACCGCTCTGCTACCCGCCCAGCCGCAACACCTGCGTCACGCTGGCCGGAATATCGGCCGCGTAGTGGCTCACGTAGATGAGCGCCACCGGGCTTACCTGACACAGGGTGTCGAGCACAGCCCGGAAATACGGCTGCTGGGCGGCATCGAGGCCCTGGCCGGGCTCATCGAGCAACAGCAGGGGCGGCGCCTTCACCAACGCCCGGGCTACCAGGCACAGCCGCTGCACGCTGGCTGGCACCTGGCGTAGCGGTTGCCCGGCGTAGGGCGCCAGCTGCAACACCCGTAGCCACTCGCGGGCCGTGGCGAGCTGGGCGGGCGTGGGCCGCCCCGGCCCTAGCGTATCGCTAAAGCCCGAGGCCACTACTTGCAGGCAGGTGGGCTGGCCGGGGAAGTATTGCAGCAGCTCGGGCGAGACGTAGCCGATGTGGCGCTTGATGTCCCAGATGCTTTCGCCGGTGCCCCGGCGGCGGTCAAACAGGGTAATATCCTGGCCGTACGCCTGCGGGTTATCGGCATTGAGCAGGCTGAGGAGCGTCGATTTGCCCGCGCCGTTGGGGCCCAGCAGCGCCCAGCGCTCGCCGGGCTTTATCTCCCAGTTCAGGCCGTCAAGGATGGTGCGCTCGCCGTAGCGCACGGTCACGTTTTGCAGTTTCACCAGCACCTCAAAGGTGGGCGGGCTAGCCGGCCATAGGGCACGCAGCGCCGCCGCTTCGGGCAGGGGCGGGGCGGCGAGGCTGGCCGGCGGCACGTAGTCGGCCGCGGCGAGCGTTTGGGCAATCTTGCCGTCCATTATTACCGCTACGTGCGTCACAATGGCCGGAATCTCAGTGGGCGCCGTGGCCAGGACCACCGTAATGCCCGAGGCCGCCACGGCCGCCAGCAGCTCATCAAACGCGGCCCGACTCGCCACGTCGAGGCCGGCGAGCGGGTTATCGAGCAGCAGCAGGAGCGGGTTGCGCAGCAGGGCGGTCGCCAGGCGCAGGCGCTTGGTTTCGCCGTTGGAAAGCTGAATGAGCGGCTGTTCCTGCAAGTGGCTGAGCCGTAAGGTTCCGACCACGCGCTCGTAGGTCCAGGCGGGGCCAGCACCCGGCCCGGCCGCCGTGGGCTGGGCTTGCAGGTACTCGCGCACGGTGGGCACCTCCTCGGCGGCGGTGGCTTCGTAGCGCTGCTGGTAGTACAGCTCGCTGCCGCCCGGCCGCGCTTTGAAAGGCGCCCGCGTGCCTACCAGGCACACCAGCTGGCGCCACGAAGCTTGCGGGCTACCGTCGGCCGGCTGCTGCACGGCGGCGGTCAGGCCGGGGTAGGTAGCCGAGCCGCCCGCGAGCAGAAGCAGCCCTGCCAGCGCCGCGAGCAGGGCGCTTTTGCCGGCGCCGCTGGGGCCCACCAGCGCCCAATGCTGCCCCGGCTCCAGGCGAAAGCTAAGGTCTTGAAATAGTACGCGGTGAAGGTGGCGCACGGAAACGTGGTCGAGGGCCAGCAGCGGGGTCGGCAACATAAAGCGGAAAGTGATAACAGCTCCCAGAAACCACGAACCTAGGGCTCCGCCGCTATCTTTCGCCATGCTCAGCTCCCAAATTTCTGCGGCTAGTGCCCCCGCGGTGGCCCCGGCTAGCCCGCCCACCGTGTCCCGCCTGGTGCTGCTCGGGGCCGAAAGTAGCGGCAAAACCACGCTAGCCACCGCCTTAGCCGCGGCTCTGGGCACCGTGTGGGTGCCCGAATACGGCCGCCTGCTGCACGAGCAAAAAAACGGTGAGCTGGCGTACGAAGACCTACTGCACATCGGCCAGCACCAGCTGGTGCTCGAAGACGAAGCCACGCCCCAGGCTCGCGGCTGGCTCGTGTGCGACACCAACGCGGCCACTACAGCGCTCTATTCCTACTACTATTTTCACCGCTGCGACCCGGCTTTGCAACAGCTGGCCCACGCCTGCTGCACCCGCTACGCCCGCACCTTCGTGTGCCAGCCCACCGTGCCATTCGAAGTCGACGGCTGGCGCGGCCCCGAGATGCTGCGCCAGTTTCAGCACGGCGCTATTTTGATGCAGCTCGACTTGCTGGGCATTCCGTACACCTTGCTCGATGGCAGCGTGGCCGAGCGCGTGGCGCAGGTGCGGGCGGCGCTGGGATGAAATTCGGTAGTCACCGCGTATGAGCCAAGCACTTGCCCTGAGCGTAAGTTGTGCCATATTTTTCGAGCAACTATGAAAAAGATTCCTGCCTTACTCGTGGTATTACTAAGCGTCACAAGCTGTGCATTTGGGCAAGCCCCAAGTGAAAAGCTTTACCAGGCGGTAGTACAGCGCGATACTGCCGCTGTGCGGCAGGCTCTGGGTAGCCAAGCCGACCCTAACTATGTAAAAGCCACTGGCCCTTGGATGAAGGCTAGCGTCTTGACTACTGCCGTTAACAACCGCGATGTGGCCGTGGTGAAAATGCTTCTCGCCCGCCACGCCGACGTCAACTGGAAAGATGGCTTTAACACGACCGCTTTAATGTATGCCCCCGCGCTAGGCAATAAGGAGTTAACAGGGCTATTGCTTGCAGCCGGGGCTGATGTTCGCGCCAGCGATGGCAAAGGCAATACAGTGCTTTCGGCCGCTAAGGAAAGCAAAAATCAAGAAGTTATCCAGCTTATTGAGGATAGGCTAGACAAGCGGCCTAAGCACTAGCAGGGCAGTTCTTGTATAGAATTAGAGCAGCATTACAATTGGCGTAGAGTAGCGCGAACTTTCTAGTTCGTGCCCCCGCGCCGGCAGGATGGCGTTGAGCGAAGTAGCACGAACTAGAAAGTTCGCGCTACTTCGCTCAACGCTTAACCTGGTGCACCAACCTGGAAACCACTCTAGCACAGTATAACGCGCCTCAAAACTTGCTGCGCTATCTTTAAATAGGTGCAAACTCCACCACGAACGCCGTGCCCTTACCCAGTTCCGACTCGGCCCGGAGCGTGGCCTTGTGAAACGCGGCAATCGTTTGGGCGATGGGCAGGCCCAGGCCGTAGCCTTCGGGCGCGCTGGGGCCAGTGGCGTGAAAGCGCCGGAAGCGGTCGAAGAGCAGCGGCAGGTTTTCGGTGGCGATGCCGGGGCCCTGGTCCTCCACGCGCAGCTGGTAGCCGCCGGTGGGCGTGGGGCGGCCCAGCACCTGGATCTGGCCGCCCTCGTGGTTGTACTTGATGGCGTTGCTGAGCAGGTTGCGCAGCAGCGTGTGCAGCAGCGTGGCGTTGGCGTGGGGCACCACGTAGTCGGGGCTAAGGTCGAGGTGCAGGCTGATGTCGCGCTGCTGGCGGCGGTCGTCGAGCTCCTCCGCCACGTCGTGGGCAGTTTGGGTAAGGCTCACGCTTTCGTTGCGCAGGTACTGCTCGTTCTCGATATTGGCGATGAGCAGCAGCGTGCGCACCGTATTGCGCAGGCGGTAGAGGGTGCGCTGCGACTCCACTATCTGGCGGCCGTGCTGCTCGGGCAGGGTGGGGTCTTGCAGCATGTTTTCGAAGCGCGACTGCAAGATGCTGGTGGGCGTGAGCAGCTCGTGGCTGACGTTGCTCATAAACTCGCGCTCCTTCTCAAAGGAGGCTTGGAGCTGACGCATCAGGGCCGAGAGTGAGTCGTCGAGCCGCCGAAAATCAGTGGTATTCGTGTCGAGCTGCGCAAATGAAAACTCGCCCGGCTGCCGAATGCTCCGCAGCTTGCGCGAAATCAGCTCGCGCAGTGGCCGCAGCAGGTAGTGCGCAAAGGCGGCATCGGTAAAAACCGTGATGAGGGCGCCCGCTACCAGCACCCACAGTGCCAGCCGGCGCAGCGTATCAGTGAGCAGCTCGACGGTAGCCAGCGAAGAGCCGATTTCGAGGCGGTAGCGCCGGGATGCCTGGCCGGGACGCTCGGGACGGCCCAGCGGCGCCACGTAGCTCAGAATGCGGAAGTCTTCCACCTCCTTGTCGACCTGCCGGGGCTCCTCAAAAATACGCTCGGTGGGCGGTCCCATCGGCCCCGCTGGATAGGCCGGCAGGGGCATAATGGTAATGTATTCCTGCTTCAGAATATTATAATCGGCGTACGAATCGTCCTGCTCGGCCCGCAAAAACGCGGTGAGTCCGTCGCGGTTGATGAGCGAGAGCAATTCCTGCTTCTTATCGTGGAGGCGCTGGTCGGTGTGGCTCACCGCCACGCGCTGCACAATGGGCGGAATCAGCAGCGCCCCCAGCAGCACGAGCAGCAGCTTGGAGAGGCCATTGAACAAGCCGAGTTTGGTTTCGAGTCTCATCGCTTCAATTAGCACTTATCAATTAACATTTAACAGTCAGTTGCTCATTCTATGAGAAGGAATAATGACAAGTCTTCCCTATAGCCCGCCACAATGTTAACTGTTAATTGATACCTGTTAAATGACTCAAACGGCCCGGTAGCCGATGCCGCGCACGGTTTCGATAAAGTCGGCCGAGCCGAACTGGGCTAGCTTTTTGCGCACGTTTTTGATGTGCACGTCGATGTAGTTCGAGTCAGAATCATCCTCCAGCACGTTGCCCCACAGGTGCTCGCCGAGCTGCAAGCGCGTGAGCACCCGGCCGCGGTGCAGCAGCAGATAGTGCAATAAATCAAATTCTTTCTTGGTGAGCGGTACTTCCGGGCCCTGCTCGTCGGGGGTGGTGCTGTAGCGCACGGTGCGGGCCGTCACGTCCATCACGAAGCCGTCGCCAAACGCGATTTCGGGGCGCTTGAGGCCAAACTTACGGCGCGTGATGGCCTGCATCCGGCTGGTGAGCTCCAGCAGTGAGAAGGGCTTGGGCAGGTAGTCGTCGGCGCCCAGGTCGAGGCCCTTGATGCGGTCGTCGAGGGCGCCGCGGGCGGTCAGAATAATAAACGAAGCTTCCTGCTTTTCGCTCTGGCGCGCATCGCGCAGCAAGTCGAGGCCATCGCCACCGGGCAGGCCCAGGTCGAGCAGCACAAAGTCGTAAGAATTTACAAACAGCTTTTCCGACGCCTCGGCGTAAGTATAGGCCGAATCGACCAGATACTGAGCTTGCGTCAGAAACTGGCGGACCTCCTGGTGGAGGCTTTTCTCATCTTCAACGAGCAGGACGTGCATGGGCTAGGGGGAAGGAAAAGGGAGATGACAGTACAACATACGGCAGGAAGTCGTTAAATGAAGATGAAGATCTGCTGTCGGTTTGATGAAGAGTGTGCTAAAGGGCCAGTTGTCGGGGGTGAGCTAGCCACTAGGCGCCCCAGGCACGCGCTACGAGGGTAAGGCGCTGTTGCTGCCACGCAGTGGGTAGCCGCGCAGTGGGCCGCGCCCGATGTTGCTGCTTTGAAAAAAAAGCACTTATATTAGTGCTCTAGTAGAATATTATCCCGGTTTCCTTTTCCACTTATTCCCCACCCGTTACCCATGAAAAATAGCGTTACTTCCCTATTGGCTGCCGCTGCCCTCGTGCTCGTCGGCCATTCGGCTAGCCAGGCCCAAACCTACCAGCAAGTCTGGGCCGATGAATTTACCACTGGTATCAGCTCGAGCTGGCAGTTTGAAACTGGCGGCGGCGGCTGGGGCAACAACGAGAAGCAGTACTACCAAGCCGCTAATGCCACAGTAGCCAACGGCGTGCTCCAGATTACGGCCAAAAAGCAGAGCGTGGGCGGAATGCCCTATACCTCGGCCCGTATGAAAACTCAGGGCCTCAAGGAGTTTACCTACGGCAAGATGGAAGCGCGCATCAAGCGGCCCATTGGCCAGGGCTTGTGGCCCGCTTTCTGGATGCTGGGCTCCAATATCGGTTCGGTGGGCTGGCCGAAGTGCGGCGAAGTCGACATCATGGAGTACATCAACACCGACCCCAAAGTATACGGCACAGGGCACTGGGACAACAACGGCCAGGCGGATTATGGCCAGAGCATCGCGACCACCGACGACTGGCACGTGTACAGCGTGGAGTGGACGCCAACCTACATCCGCTGGTTTGTGGATGGCACTAAGTACAACGAAATCAACATTACCAACGGCACGGGGGGTACTGAGGAGTTTCAGAAGCCGTTCTTTTTGCTGCTCAACCTGGCCGTAGCCGGCAACTGGCCCGGCCAAACGGTGGATGAGAGCAAGCTGCCCGCCACCATGTACGTCGACTACGTGCGAGTGTACCAGCTGACTAACGCTGCCAGCTCGATAACCCTGCAAGCCGAAAACAACAATTATAACTCCGGGATGGTTGCTGAAGCCTGCTCCGATACCGACGGCGGCCAGGATATGGGCCACGTTGATGCTGGCGACTACCTCGTTTTCAATAGCGTCAATTTCCCTGCCACCGGTACCTACACCATAGACTACCGCGTGGCTAGCCCCAATGGCGGCACCGTTTCAGCTGACCTTAACGCGGGGAGTATTCAACTGGGCAATACGACTATTCCGGCCACCGGCGGCTGGCAAAATTGGACTACCGTATCAAAAACCGTGACGGTAAATGCGGGTACCTACAACCTCGGCGTAGTTGCTCAAACCAACGGCTGGAACCTCAACTGGGTGCGCATCACTCGGGCGAGCGGCAGCCGCTCGCTAGCCCCGACCGAGGCCATTAGCGAGCCCACTCTCAGCGTGTTTCCCAATCCCGTAGCGCCGGGCGAGCGCCTGCAAACCGGCCCCGAGCTGGTGGGCAGCCAGTACCAGATAGTGGATGCGCTGGGCCGGCTGGCTGGTCAGGGCACCGTGGGCAGCACAGGCCTCGACGTGTCGGGCCTGCGCGCCGGGCTCTACACGCTCCAGCTCGTCACGCCTACGCAGCGCAAGCTAAATCGCTCGTTTAGCAAGCGCTAGCCCTAAGCGTAGCGGCGTGGCCAACTAGTGCTAAAAGCAGGGTTACCTCACGGGTGGCCCTGCTTTTGTGCGTTATGTTTGCCGCTACTCGCCACTCTACGTGCGGCGTTACTTCTTATGCGCATCCTGTTTTTGCAAGCCTTGTTGAGTTCGTTGCTGCTGCCGGCGGTGAGTGGGCTGGCCCTGGCCACGCGGCCGCCGGCCACCACCATTTACCTCGTGCGCCACGGCGAGAAAGACCTCACGCCCGGCCTCGCCGACCCGGCTCTCACTGCGGCCGGCGCAGCCCGGGCGCAGCTGCTGGCCCGGCGCCTGGCTAGCCGCCACCCGGCCGCTCTTTTTACCACCGATACCCGCCGCGCCCGTGCCACGCTGGCGCCGCTGGCCCAAGCCACCGGCCTCACGCTGCTGGCATATAACGCCAAGGACCCCGCCGCGCTGGCTACCCGCATCAGCCAGGAATACCTGGGCAAAACGGTGGTGGTAGCTGGCCATTCCAACACGCTGCTGCCTTTGCTGGCGGCGCTCGGCGCGGCGCCACTGCCGAGCGAAATTCGGGAAGAAGAGTACAACTACCTCTTCAAGGTGACGGTGCGCGCCGGCCAGCCAACTAAGCTGATAATGAGCCGCTACGGGGAAGCTCCGCAGGCCGTGAGCAGTAATAAGACGCGCTAAGCGGGGTGGATTGTATTCTTGATTCTTAGCGCCCCGATTCGTTGGTGCCCCGCCTACTGCGCGAGCGTGGTTTGTGGCGTAGAAGCAAGAAACAGTAGGAATAAAAGCCGCCGGCCTGGTACTTTTGGCCGGCTGCGTTCTCTGCTACCTCACTTTTCACTATGCGTTCACTTCCTTCCTTGCTCTTGGCTGGCTTGCTGGCCAGCGGCCTCACCACCGCCCAGGCCCAAACTGCGCCTGCTGCCAAAACCGACTCGCTCAACATCCGCCGCCTCTACGACGAGGCCCTGCTGCGCGGCCAGAGCTACGACAACCTGCGCTACTTGTGCCAAAAAATCGGGCCGCGCCTGTCGGGCTCGCCGCAGGCCGCCCAAGCCGTCGAGTGGGGCAAGCTGACGATGGAAAAGGCAAACTGCTACGATAAAGTGTATTTGCAAGAGTGCCAGGTGCCGCACTGGGTGCGGGGCAGCAAGGAAAAAGGTCAAATTTTCGGCAATAAGGGCAAGGGCATCAGCGTAGCCGTGTGCGCGCTGGGCGGCTCGGTAGCTACTTCCGGCAGCAAGCCGCTGCGCGCCGGCGTGGTCGAGGTCAAGAGCCTGGCCGAGCTCAAAGCCCTGCCCGACGCGGCCGTAAAAGGCAAGTTCATCTTCTTTAACCGGCCCTTCGACGACCGCCTGATTGAGCCCGGCGCGGCCTACGGGGGCGCTGGCGACCAGCGCCGCAGCGGCCCCGCCGAGGCGGGCCGGCGCGGCGCGGTGGGCGCCCTGGTACGCTCGCTCACCGCCGCCCGCGACAACAACCCCCACACCGGGGCCACGCAGTACGGCGATACGCCCGCCAAGGTGCCCGGCGCGGCCCTCAGCACCCAGGCCGCCGACCAGCTTAGCCAATTGCTCAAGGCTGACCCCAACTTGCAATTTGAGCTCGAAATGAGCTGCCAAACCCTGCCCGACGTGAAAAGCTACAACGTGGTGGGCGAAATTAAAGGGTCGAAATACCCCGAGCAGGTGATTACCGTGGGTGGCCACCTCGACTCCTGGGACCTGGCCCAGGGTGCCCACGACGATGGTACCGGCGTGGTGCAGAGCATCGAAGCGCTACGCTTGCTGAAGGCCGCCGGCCTGCGCCCCGAGCGCACCGTGCGCACGGTGCTCTTTATGAATGAAGAAAACGGCACCCGCGGCGGCCAGAAATACGCCGAGCTGGCCCAGCAAAACCACGAAACCCACCTCGCAGCCATTGAGAGCGACGGCGGTGGCTTCACCCCGCGCGGCTTCAACGTGGAAACGACGCCCGCCGTCTTCCAAAAGGTAGCCGCCTGGCAGCCGCTGCTGGCCCCATATTTGGCTGGCCAGCTCACGCCCGGCCACGCGGGTACCGACATCGAGCCGCTGGCTACCACCGTCAAGCCGGTGGCCCTGTTTGGCTACGACTGCGATTCGCAGCGCTACTTCGACCTGCACCACTCGGCCCTCGACACCTTTGAGCAAGTCAACCGTCGTGAGCTGGAGCTGGGGGGCGCCAGCATGGCTACGCTCATCTACCTACTGGCCCATTACGGGTTATAAGTTGCAGATAATCAGTGTATAAATACGATCAAAAAAAGGCCGGACCACTGCGGGCCGGCCTTTTTGGTGGCTGGTTGGGTTGGTTACTTATCAGCTTAGAGCGGTTTCGCAGTCGGGTCGTGTACCGTGGACGCTGCGCGTCCGCGCGTGAGCCGACCGACGCGCGGACGCGCAGCGTCCACGGTACACCGCCTTAGTTGGTGTTCAAAATTGAGAACAGCTCATCGAGCTTCGGCGTGAGGATGATGTCGGTGCGGCGATTCAGGGCTTTGTCCTGGGGCGTGTCGTTGGCGACTACGGGTAGGTACTGGCCTCGGCCAGAGGGCGTTACCTGCGTGGGGTCGATGCCAGCCGAAGTGAGCAGGCGCGTGATCTCGGTGGCGCGCAGCACGCTCAGGTCCCAGTTGTCCTTGGCCCCGTTTACTACGCCTTTGATGGGCACGTTGTCGGTGTGGCCTTCCACCAGAATGTTGACGTCCTTATTGTCTTTCAGGGCGTTAGCCAATTTAATGAGGGCGTCCTGGCCGGCTGGGTCTACCTTGGTAGCGCCCGATTTAAAGAGCAATTGCTCGGATAGCGACACGTACACTTTGCCGTTTTTTACGTTCACCTGCAAGTCCTTGGAGTTGAAGCCCAGCAGGGCATCCGATACTTTCTGGCGCAGGGCGGCGGTGGCGGCATCCTTCTCATCCAGAATGCGTTGTAGCTCAGCCACGCGGGCGTTTTTGCCCGCCAGGTCTTGCTCGGTAGTGCCGAGCGTCTGGTTGAGCTGGCTCACCTGGTTGTTCTTGCTGAGCAAGTCGGCGCTGAGAGTAGCCTCGTTGCGGTTTTTGGCTTGCTCCAGAGCCGTTTTTTCGAGCTGAAGCTGGTTGCGCGACTTGGTCAGCTCAGAGTTCTGTTGCTGAAGGGCAGCAATCTCTTTCTGGTTGCAGCCGGGCAGCACCACCAGGAAGCTGCCAAGGACTAGAGGCGCGCAGGCAACCAGGCTTTTAGGAAGAAGAATCATGATAAGTGCAAGGTATTCAGCAGGTAATAGTACCTAATGCCGGGGCAATAGCTCCGGCGCGAGAACTAAACGAGGGAGTTTCGCCCGAGGTTACTTGCGCTCAGGTAGTGGGCGGTAGCGCGGCGGCGGGTACTTTTGCCCGGCGGCCCCGCCGGCCATGGGGCTAGCCCCGGTTTTTATTTTGTATGCGAGCAGCCGCTTTTTTTCTGATAACCTGGAGCCTGTTACTGGCTAGCGTCCGCAGCCGGGCGCAAGTGGCTAGCTCGCCCGTTAGCTGTGGCGCAAGTGCCATAGTACCGGTACGTTACTGGGTAAGCTTCGCGGATAAGGATGGGGTAGCATTTCGGCCCCGGACGTATTTTGCGGCTGCCGCGCGGGCGCGCCGCCGCCGCCAGGGCCTGCCCGCGGCCGATTTTACCGACTACCCCGTGCGCCCCGACTACGTGGCGGCCGTGCGCGCCCGCGCCGACACGCTCACCGTGGTCAGCCGCTGGTTTAATGGCGTGGCTTGCCGGGCTACGCCGGCCCAGGCGGCGGCTATTGCCCAGCTGCCGGGCGTGGCGCGGGTAGCCCCGTGGCCAATCGCCGGGCGGCTGCGGCCGGCCGCACATCAGGCTGAAAGAAAGGATATTACAAACGCCATCCGCCTGGCGCCACCCAGCCCCAACGACTACTTGCTGGCCCGTCAGCAAACGGCCACGCTGGGCCGCGCTGCGTTGGGCCAGGCGGGCCTCACGGGGCGCGGCGTGCGCATTGCGGTGTTCGACGTCGGTTTTCGGGGCGTCGAGCAGCACCCGGCCTTTCGGGCATTGCGGCGCGAGCGGCGCATCGCGGCCACCTACGATTTTCTTAAAAACCGGCCCGCCGTGTTTGGCGGTGGCTCGCACGGCACCGAGGTGCTGGGGTGCCTGGCCGGCCGCCTGCCCGGCCCCGACAGCCTGCACGCCGGCCTCGCCCTGGGCCTGGCCCCCGAGGCGACGTACCTGCTGGCCCGTACCGAGGGGCTGGCCAGCGAGCGCTATGCCGAGGAAGAAGCCTGGCTGGCCGCCGCCGAGTGGGCCGACCGCCAGGGCGCCGACATCATCAGCTCCTCCCTGGCTTATACCGAGCAGCGCTACTTTCCCGAGCAAATGGATGGCCGCCACTCCCTTATCGGGCGGGCCGCCACGCTGGCCGCACGCAAGGGCATGCTGGTGGTGAGTGCCGCCGGCAACGACGGCGACGACGATTGGGGGCGCATCGGCACGCCCGCCGATGCCGACTCGGTGCTGGCGGTGGGCGGTATCGACCCCGCTACGGGCTTGCACCTGGCTTTTAGCTCCATCGGCCCCAGCGCCGACCACCGCCTCAAGCCCGATGTGTCGGCCTTCGGTATCGTGTTCACTACCAATGCCAACGGGGGTTACGAGCGGGTCGAGGGTACTTCCTTCGCCGCACCGCTGGTAGCGGGCCTGGCGGCTTGCGCCAAGCAGGCCGGAGGCCGCCAGCTGGCCGCCATGGCGCTGTTTCGGCAGGTGCGTGAGGCTGGCGAGCTGTATCCGTATTATGACTATGCCCACGGCTACGGCCGCCCCGAAGCGGGCCGGCTGCTAGCCCGATTGGCGGGCCCGCTGCCGGCTATTGCGCCCACGTTCGACTTTGTGGTGCACGACTCCATGGTAGCCGTGGTGCTGCGCCCCCTGGCTACGGTAGCCGCGGCGCGCCCCCTGCCCTTGCTGGCCGAGCCCGATGAGGCCGGGCCCAGCGCCGCTGCCTGGCTAGCCCCGCTCGAAGCAACCCCGGCTCGCCCGCCCGGCTCGCCCACGCCCACCAGCCCTAGCGTGGGGCCCGTGGGCAAGGAGCAGCCCGCGCCCGCCGAGGCGGCGCCCGCTTTGCCCCCGTACCCGGCCTACCCGGCGCGCCTCTACTGGCACCTGGCTACTAGCCGGGGAGTACTGCACCGCTACGAAGTGCGCGCCGTGACGCAGCGGCTGGTGGTGCAGGTGCCTCGCCGCCTGGCCCGTGGTGGTGATGTGCTACGCGTTCATTACCAAGGCTATACGGGGCAATATGCCGAGTAAGGTCGAAGGATTTTTGCAGCCCATGAACCACCTTTATTTACCTGTATACCGGATTAGTAACGAGCAGACGGCCCCTCGCCGGCCGCTTGGCCCGCTGTTAGCCGCTGGCCGCTGGCTGGGCCTGGTGGCCCTGGTAGTGGGGCTGGCCCCCGCGGCGCACGCCCAGCAGGTACTGTTGCAAAACGACGTAGCCAGCGATACCATCCCCGCCCGCACGGGGCCCAATCGGCGCTACTTCGGCCACTTATACGCCGGCTATGCCCTGGCTTTGGGCGCGGGCCAGCTGGGGGTGAAACGTGGGTTTGGCTCGTCGGAATTGCAGTTGGGAGGACGGCTCAAGCGCCGGTTGGGGCCTTTTCTGGCGTTCAATGCCGACTTGCGCTATGCCTACCTACGCTATGCGCTGGCGCCGGGCGTGGCCCGCCCCGCCCCGTTGGTGGCGCCCCACGAACGCGAAACGCTGAGCTACCACCAGCTCCAGGGCGAGGCTAGCCTACGCTTCAACGTTGGTCGCCGCCGCGGAAATGTAGTGGGCCGCTACCTCGACCTGCTGGCTTACGGCGGCCCGGCCCTGGCCACCAACCACACCACTGAAGACGACTCGCCCAGCGGTGGGCGCCGCGAAGTCATTGACCACCAGCCCAGCTACCTGGCGCGCTGGCAGGGTGGGGTAGGGGCCCGGCTAGGTAGCAACTCGCTGGCGCTGGTGGGCCGCTACCGCCTCAGCGAGGCGCTGCGGCCGGTGGAAACGGGGCCCTGGCCCGAGCCCCCGCGCTGGGTGCTGGGCTTCGAAATCGGCTGGTTTTAAATCTTAGTTCGCTGCTGCCGCGTAGTAGGACTGTACAGGGGCGTTCGTTTCGCTGATTTGCCTATTTGGTTCGCTGCTTAGTATTATACTCAGAATGAAAATTCCTTTACGGATCCTTGCCAGTGTTGCTGTCTTCGCGCAGCTAGGGCTCACCTCCTGCGTCAATACGGAGCGCGAAATAGCGACTTCCAGCCCGGAGCCTCGGCACGAGTTTACGCCGCCCACCGGCAAGGGCCAGCGCCTGAGTGGGGCCACGGTACTCAATACGGTGCGTGCTACCCACTCTTTCTCCAACGCGCAAACCCCCGACGTATTCTTGCTGCAAATGCGCGGCCCGCGTATTCTCACCAGCCGGCTGCACCTCATTATCCTTACCAAGCAGGGCGATACGCTGCGCCACGAAGTGCTGCCCGCGCGCGCGCTGCTCGACGACCCCACCCTGCGCGACAATGCCTCGGCGTCGGTGCGCGACAAGGAAATTAACGTCCTGCACGGGATGAATGCCTTTTTTAGTGAAGCACACTTTGTACAGCCGGCCGTAGCGGCCACTACCCCGCCACCCGCCGGCGTAGATGCCGCCGCCTGGAAGATCCTGCGCAACGACCCCGCTGCCGTAGGTTTCAACTTTGCCAGCGCCAGCGGGGCTCCCCAGCGCCTCGTGTATTCGCGCCAGCTCCACCGGGCTATCTTACTGAGTGAGTAAGGTGTAAGCTAACAGCTAGTAGCTGTTAGCTTATTTTCTGATTACATAGAATCTTACTGATCAGCCAGTGTGCGCTTGCTTTTTGGCTGACTACCTAAAAAACAGTAGATTATATACACATCACGAATTGGATTGCGCATCGAGCACACGGAATTGGCACGTCAGCAGTGACGTTAACTCGTGCCGAAAGTCGCCTAGGTTGTCGAAGAAGCGCAGGATGGCGGCGCGAAACGCT